>Ga0157371_10000115_pt1 | contig 122316 bp, 102 predicted proteins | sample C45metaG_FD_113462 | JGI IMG/M metagenome (GOLD analysis project Ga0157371, IMG submission 113462) | Corn rhizosphere microbial communities from Kellogg Biological Station, Michigan, USA - C4-5 metaG | ecosystem: Host-associated > Plants > Roots > Rhizosphere > Soil | place: USA: Michigan...
AAGGCCACGACTCAATTGGGCACGCAGGGCGCTCTCAGCGTCAGCCACCTGGGCATGGGCCCCACGGGCGGCGATGCGGTGCTCGACCTGGGCGCGCCGGCGGCCATCCAGCTCGGCGGAACCTTGGACGTCAAGGCCGCCGATGCGAGCAAGCGCGCTGATCTGCGACTGGTGTCCGACCGCTTGAACGACAACACCAGCCGCATCACCTTGTCCAATGGCAACGGCCACGTCCAACTCGCCTCGTTCAATACCCAGAACATCATCGGGGTGAACTCGGCACGGGACTTCGATGCCAAGGTGCAGACCAACTACACGCTTGGTACGCTGAACAAGTGGCGCGGGCAGGGGGCTGAAGTCACCTTCGGCGGCGAGTATGACCGTTCGGCGTGGGCGTCTTCGGTGCCGGCGATCGGTGCGTGGGCCAGCCCGTCGCAACAGACCGGAGCCATCCACGTGGCAGGTGACAGCAACATCAACCTGGCCGACGTGAAGATGGTGTTCGATACCACCGGCACCACCTACTACCACGATCCGCGGATGAGCAGCTGGAGTGTGCCCAACGGTCGCGTCGCCACCTACGTCGCACGCCCGGTGACCAATTTCGACCGCTATCTGGACCGCACCGATTTCAGCTCGCAGAAAATCAGCAAGCTGGCGGAACAGGCGGGGGACTCGCAACGTGTCGCTCGGCTGTCCAGCGGGGCGGACACGGGTGGAGGCTATACCCAGGTGTCGGGTGATCTGTTCCTGAACGGTGAGGGGGTGAACCTGGCTCGTAACGAGGAGGACGACGTCAGCAAAGCCGGCACCGGCACGGCGCAATAAGCCCAGCGTCGGCTTGCAGGAGGAATAACGGTCAATGCGCGGCGAGCGCCTTGACCGTTTTTTTTTGCGCTCGACGGGGCAGGATCAACTATCAAACGCGTCAATGGAGTGACGCTACATAGTGCCAGGCTATTGGCACATTAGCGCAATTCAATCAGTTCGCTCGCATCGATGGCCTATCATGGCCACGTCAAGAATGATGGCCCACTGGCATTATTCGTCTTATTCACTGCCCGTCCGGGCACAGTTGCGAGCTCCCCATGAAAACCCCGCTTTCGCTGGCTTCGCGCATTGGGCTTAGCTTCACGGCCATTCTGGCGCTGCTGATCATCATCACGGCGATTGGTATGCAACGCGTCGCCTTCATTGACACCACCCTGAGCGATGTCAGCCAGAATGCGGCCAAGGTTCAGCGTTACGCCATCAACTTCCGCGGCAGCGTGCACAATCGCGCCATCGCCATACGTGATGCCGTGCTGGTCGATAATCAGGCGGCGCTGAACACCCACCTGGCCGAGGTCAAGACGCTCGAGAATGCCTACACCGAGTCAGCGGCGCCGATGGATCGTTTGTTCGAACAGGCCAGCGTAACCGCCGAGGAACGCCGGTTGCTGGCGGCGATCAAGGAGATTGAGCAACAGACCCTGGCCTCGACCCAGACGCTGATTACCCTGCGCACCGCCGGCGACATAGCCGGTGCCCAGGCGTTTCTGCTGCGCCAGACCTCTGCCGACTACAGCGAATGGCTGAAGCGCGTCAACGCCTTGATCGACTACGAAGAGTCGGCCATCAACACCAAGCTGGGCGCGGTGCAACGCACGGCGAGCCAGTTCAGCACCCTGATGCTGGTGGCGACAGCGATTGCCCTGGCCCTGAGTGTCGTGTTGACGGTGGTGATCATCCGCTTCGTCAAGTCCACCCTGGGCGCTGAACCCGTGGAGGTTGCCCGGGCCATCGAGCGGCTGGCAGCGGGCGATCTGAAACAAACGATCGGCACCGCTTACCCGAACAGTGTCATGGGCGTGTTGAACACGGCGCTGGGGCATCTGGCCGAGACCATCGACCAGGTGCGCTGGGCGGCCCAGGAGGTGAACAAGTCATCGACCCAGCTGTCGGCGACCTCTGCGGCCAATAACGACCACATCAGCCTGCAAAGCCGCGAGGCCGAGCAGGTTGCAACGGCCATCACGCAAATGGCGGCCACTGTGAATGAAGTCTCGGGCTACGCGGCACAGGCTGCAGAAGCCTCGCACCGGGCTGACAGCGAAGTGGACAGTGGTAACGCCCTGGTTGCCGGCACCACCCAGGCCATCGAACAACTGGCCGTGGCCCTGGAGCAGACCACCGGCACGGTCGAGCAGGTGTCGCACCACAGTGAACGAATCGGCTCCGTGATCGAGGTCATCAACTCAATCGCCTCGCAGACCAATCTGCTGGCCTTGAACGCCGCGATCGAGGCGGCCAGGGCGGGCGAGCATGGCCGTGGCTTCGCCGTGGTCGCCGACGAAGTGCGCTCACTGGCCAACCGCACCCAGCAGTCGACCGAGGAAATCCGCGAGATGATCAACACGCTGCAATCGGGGACGCAGACCGCCACTCAGACCATGCGCAGCAGTTGTGAGCTGGCCGGCCAGACCGTGATCAAAACCCACAGCGCACAGCAGGCACTGGCCAGGATCAGTGAGCAGGTGGGGGCAATCAGCCACATGAATGCGCAAATCGCCAGCGCTTCCGTGCAGCAGACCGGCGTTGCCGAAGAGGTGGCGCAAAACATCAGCCGCATCCATGGGTCGACGGTGCAATCGGCTTCCGGTTCACGGCAGGTCGCCAAGGCGAGCACGGAATTGGCCGAACTGGCCGACCGCCTGACTGAAAAGGTCGCCTTTTTCGGTGCTGCCTAGGGCTGCTGGGTGATCGCGTCGGGAAAGGGCTGGGCCAGCAACCAGTCGCGCAAGGCCAGCAGCGAAGGCCAATGCTGGTATCGGCTGGCATAGGCCAGGTAATACGTGCGACCGCTGTCCATGGGCTCGAACAGGGTGACCAGGGCGCCCGAGCGAATTTCGTCCTGCACCAGGATGCGCGGCACCAGCGCGACGCCGATACCGGCCGCCACTGCCTGAATGAGATGCGCGGTGAACTCGAAGCTGGGGCCCATGCGCATGCCGTGGCGATCCAGTCCATAGTGGTCGAACCACTCGGACCACACGTGCGGGCGCGACACGACCCCCAGCAGCACGTGCTGCAAGACATCTGCAGGGGCCATGTCGGCATACCCCGGCAACGCCCTGGCGCTGGCAATCAGGACCATTTTTTCTGCGACCAGCGGGTGGCTGATGTACCCGGGCCAATGACCCTGCCCGGCGCAGATCAGCGCGTGCATGTCATTGAGCACCGGCGCCTGGTCGAGGTCAATAATGCGCGAGTGCACATGGACCACGCAGGACGGATGTCTGGCGTAAAAGTCATGCAGGCGCGGTAGCAGCCATTTCGAACCGAAAGTGGGCAGCACCGCCAGGTTCAGTGTCGCGCTTTCGGAGTTATGGGCAATGGTCTGCAGGGTGGCACTGCGGATGCGCCCCAGGGCAGCGGCCAGCTCGTGTTGATAGAGCGCACCTGCTGGGGTCAGCTCGATCTTGCGACCCTCGCGCCGGAACAACTGCACTTCCAGAAGTGCCTCCAGGCCCTGGACCTGGCGCGTCACCGCGCTCTGGGTCAGGCTGAGTTCCACACCTGCCAGGGTGAAGCTGCAATGCCGCGCGGCCGCCTCGAACGCGACCAGCATCGACATGGAGGGCGTCAGTCGTCTAGGGTTCATTCATAAAACTCATGCAAAGGCTGCAGGAAATACGCTTGTTTTTAACTGGCAAATGCGCAGAATCGACGCTAACCGAAGACAACCACTCCAAGAAGTGGTGCCGAAGCATACGGTCCATGCATCGAATGCGACGCTCAATATACCTCAGGAATAGCCGATGATTGCCCTGCTGACGCCGCCCAGCCCCCTCGATGATGCCTATGAACGTTTTCTCGATGACCTGGCCCGGGCGGGCTTCGCAGGAGAAATCGTCCGCGATTATGCCCCGCGCACGGTGCTGGCGACGGACAACTCGATCTACCAGCGGGTGCCGCAGGCTGCCGTGTTTCCGGCCCACGCCGGTGATGTGCAGGTGCTGGCCCGCGTCTGCACCGCGCACCGCGAGGTGGTGATCACCCCGCGTGGCGGCGGCACGGGCACCAATGGCCAGTCGCTGACCGAGGGGGTAGTGGTCGACCTGTCGCGGCACCTGAACCGCATCCTCGAGATCAACGTCGAGGAGCGCTGGGTACGTGTGCAGAGCGGCGTGGTCAAGGACCAGCTCAACGCAGCCCTGAAACCCCACGGGCTGTTCTTCGCTCCCGAACTGTCGACCTCCAACCGCGCCACCCTGGGCGGCATGATCAATACCGATGCCAGCGGGCAGGGTAGCTGCACTTACGGCAAAACCCGCGATCACGTGCTGGAGCTCAAGACCGTGCTGCTGGGGGGCGGGGTGCTCGACAGCGGTGTGATCGAGGAAGAACGCCTGCAAGCCCTGTGCGCACGTGACGACCAGGTGGGCCAGGTGCACCGCTGTGCCAAGGAGATCGTCGATACCCAGGCGCAACTGATTGCCGATACCTTTCCCGAACTCAACCGTTGCCTGACCGGTTATGACCTGGCCCACCTGCGCGAGACCGATGGCCGCTTCAACCTAAACAGCGTGCTGTGCGGCTCGGAAGGCTCGCTGGGCTTCATCGTCGAGGCCAAGCTCAACGTCCTGCCGATACCCAGGCATTCGATACTGGTCAATGTGCGCTACGCAGCCTTCATGGACGCCTTGCGCGACGCCAAGGCGTTGATGGCGCACAAGCCGCTGTCGATCGAGACGGTGGACTCCAAGGTGCTGCTGCTGGCGATGAACGATATCGTCTGGCACGGGGTGGCCGAGTATTTCCCGCAGAACCCCGAGTGCCAGACCCTGGGGATCAATCTGATCGAATTCAGCGGCGACGACCTGGCAGACGTCGAGGGTCGGGTCGAGCAGTTCGTTCGCCACCTGCAGACCGACACCAGCGTCCGCCGACTGGGCCATACCCTGGCCGTGGGCGCCCAGGCCGTGACCCGCGTGTATGGCATGCGCAAGCGCTCGGTGGGCCTGCTGGGCAACGTCAAGGGCGAGGCGCGGCCGCAGCCGTTCGTCGAAGACACTGCGGTGCCACCGCAGAACCTCGCGGACTTCATTCTCGAATTTCGCGAATTGCTCGACAGCCACGGCCTGCAGTACGGCATGTTCGGCCATGTCGACGCAGGCGTGCTGCACGTGCGGCCGATCCTGGACATGAAGGACCCGGCTCAGGCAGCGTTGATCCGGCCCATTTCCGATGAGGTGGCAGCCTTGACCCGCCGCCATGGCGGGCTGCTGTGGGGCGAGCATGGCAAGGGCCTGCGCTCGCAGTACGTGCCGGAATACTTCGGCGAACTGTATCCGGCGTTACAGGCACTGAAGGCTGCGTTCGACCCCTTCAATCAGCTCAACCCCGGTAAAATTGCGACCCCAGCCTCGGTGCCGACCGCACGCCTGACGCAGGTCGACGGCGTAACCCTGCGCGGTGAGCTCGATCGAACCATCGACGAACGGGTGTGGACCAGCTACGACACACCGATGCACTGCAACGGCAATGGCGCCTGCTACAACTACGACCCTGACGACGCCATGTGCCCGTCCTGGAAAGCCACGCGCGACCGGGTGCATTCGCCCAAAGGACGCGCTTCGCTGATTCGCGAATGGCTGCGCCTGCAAGGCGAACAGGGCGTCGACGTGCTGGCGGTGAGCAGTGGCCTGCGCAGTGCCACAGGCGGCCTGGGGCTGTTGGAAAAAGCCCGCAACAGCATTGCCCGCCGCAGGGGGCAGGCGGACTTCTCGCATCAGGTGTACGACGCCATGGCTGGATGCCTGGCGTGCAAGTCCTGCGCGGGGCAATGCCCGGTGAAAGTGAACGTACCGGAGTTCCGCTCGCGCTTTCTCGAGCTGTATCACAGCCGGTACCTGCGCCCGCTGAAGGACTACCTGATCGGTTCGCTGGAGTTCAGCATTCCCTGGCTGGCGCGTGCACCGCGAGCCTACAACGCTGTGATGAATGCGCGTCCCGTTCGCTACGCTCTGGAGCATGTTGCCGGCATGGTCGACAGCCCGCTGCTGAGCGGGCTGGATTTCGAGGCGGCCTGCCGGCGCTTCGGGGTCCGGCCGGCGGTGCCGGAGGTCCTGGCGGCACTGGACGAGCAACAGCGCAGCCGCAGCGTGATCCTGGTGCAGGACGCCTTTACCCGCTACTTCGAGACCCAATTAGCCATCGACTGGCTGGAGCTGATTTCGCGCTTGGGCTATCGGATTTACCTGGCACCCTTCGCGCCCAACGGTAAACCGCTGCAGGTACAGGGTTTTCTACGCGCCTTCGAACAGGCTGCGACGCGTAACGCGCGTACGCTCAAAGCGTTGCAGGACAGTGCCATCCCCCTGGTCGGCCTCGATCCGGCGATGACGCTGGTGTACCGCCAGGAATACAGCAAGCTGCTCGGCGAGCAGGCGCCCGCCGTGCTGCTGCCGCAGGAATGGCTGGTGAAACACGGGCCGTCGCTGACACCGGATACCGGGGAACAGGCCTATCAGTTCCTGCCGCACTGCACTGAAAAGACCAACGAACCGGGCAGTGTCAGCCTGTGGCAGCAGGCCTTCACGCAGATGGGGTTGAGCCTGCAGGTCCTGGCCAGCGGTTGCTGCGGGATGTCCGGCACCTACGGTCACGAGACCCGCAACGTCGGAAACTCGCGGACCATTTACGCCCAGTCCTGGCAGCCCCTGGTGGCGCGGCACGCGGGGCAGGGGCGCTTGGTCGCCGACGGCTATTCCTGTCGCAGCCAGGTCAAGCGGCTGGACGGGCAGGTGGTGCTGCATCCCTTGCAGATCCTGCTGGACAAAGCCCGGGGACAGGCAGTTTCGAGCTGACACAGGCGGGGTGCGGCAAAAGGTCGCGAACCCCCGCGCGTTTACATGGCGACCGCTCTGGACCGCGCTTTCGAGCGCGATTCAAAGCCCGCGGCAGATACACGGAACCCTGCCTGGTATTTGCAGGCGTCCGGCAAGAAGAATACAATTTGTTTCATTGCTACAGCGGTGTGAGTCGACACCGTCATAGATAGCATCCTACTTATAAAAAAAGCCCGTCATTGACGGGCTTTTTGCGTTTTACGGTTGGGCACTTTTGCCCCCGCCGTAACGCCCCACACCAAAGAGGTCTCTCCCCAATGTTGCGCCTGGTTCTGCTCGTTCTTTTTCACTGGTTCAAACGCGTGTCGGCGAGTATCGCTTCGATTCGCCCTGATCGCGTGGAGTCCGACTACAGCCGTTTCGATGTGAGCGAGCAGGATGACCGTTGGTCCGTGTGGACCATGCTCATTGTCTGGGGCCTGGTGTTTTATATCCTCGGCAGCCTGGGCTACTACGCCAAGGTACACATGTGGGATTCGCTGACCGTCGAGCAACAAAGCACCATCTTGCTGTCGATGACGGTCAATCAGCAGGTACTCTGAGCGCAACGCCAGGGCGGCTGCTTGACGCCGCCGCCCTTGGCCAGATCAGGCCGTCGAGGCCGCCTGGCGTCCCTGCCGTTCCAGCACCAGGTAAATCACGCAGGCGATGGCCAGCGGCAGCAGGAAGTAGAGCGCGCGGTAGCCGATCAGTGCGGCCAACAGCGTGCCCTTGGAGTACTGGCCCTGCAACAGGGTGATGAAGATGGTCTCCAGCACACCCAGCCCTGCAGGAATATGGGTAATCACCCCGGCAATGCTGCTGATCAGCAGGATTGCCAGGATCGTCGCATAGCCGACCTTTTCCGGCAGCAGCCAGAACACCAGCGCGCCCATCAGGCACCAGTTCAGGCCGCCCAGCAGCGCTTGGGCCACGGCGATGCGGAACGCGGGCAGGGTGATTTCCTGCTGGCGAATCTGCCAAGTGCGCTTTTTGGCAAAGGCGCAGGCCAGCAGGTAACCACTGGCCAGCAACAGAATCACCCCGCCAATCAGTCGCAGCCCCGTGGTGCCGATTTCATAATCGGCGGGCAGCTTGGGCAAGCCCATGACGAACACCGTGCCGGCCACGAACATGTACCCTAGCCAGTTGGTGATCAGGCACATGCTGAGAATGCGCGTGATGGTCGGCACGTCCAGGCCCAGCTTGGAATACAGCCTGTAGCGCAGCGCGATACCCCCGACCCACGAGCTCAGGTTCAGGTTGAAGGCATAGCAGACGAATGCCAGCGGCACGATGCGCGCTGCCGGCAGTTGATGGCCGGTATAGCGCTTGGCAAGCAGGTCGTAGCTGCTGAACACCAGGTAGCTGGTCAGGGCGATGGCCGCGCCGATCATCAACGTGGACAGCTTGTAGGATTGCAGCGCCTGCTTGACCTCCTGCCAGTCCAGGTTCCTGACCAGAGTGAACAGCAGCACCGGTACCAGGATAAAGAACAGCAGGGTCACGGCCCGCTTGAGCCAGACCCACTTGCCCGAGGGCTTTTTGGTCGTATCGGCCTTGGCACGGTTCATAGGGTGTTCTCACGCTCAAAGGTCGCATTGGCGGTTGCCGGCTTCTCGACTTCGATAAACGGCTTGATCTTGACCGTGTGGGCGGGAATGAATCCGACCATCGCGGGGAAGCGCCGCAGGAAGTGGAAGGTCACGAAGATGATTGGCGCACGCCACCAGTGGCCACGCAGGATGCGCTGCAGGCTGATCGACTTGCAGGTTTTGCGCCCCAGGTCCTCGAGGTGATCGTGCAAGCGCTGATTGAACGCACGGTCGCGGATGATCAGGTTCGCTTCCAGGTTCAAGGACAGGCTCAACGGGTCCAGGTTACTGGAGCCAACGGTGGCCCACTCGTCATCCACCACTGCCACCTTGCCGTGCAGCGGGCGCTGGCAATATTCACGGATCACCACACCGTCGCGTAGCAGGTAGTTGTACAGCAGCCGCGAACACAAGCGCACCAGGGGCATGTCGGGCATGCCCTGCAGAATCAGCGTCACCTCGACACCCCGCCGCGCTGCGTTGCGCAGTTCACGCAACAGTCGGTAGCCGGGGAAAAAATACGCGTTGGCGATGATGATGCGTTTTTTGGCGTGGTGGATAGCGTAGAGGTAGTGCCGCTCGATGTCGTTGGTGTGCTCGCCGTTGTCACGGATGCTCAGAAGCATGCGCGCCTGGGCGCTGTCTGCGTCGATCGGCGCGCGTGCGGTACGCCACGGCTGGGCACTGCGTTGCACCTTGCTAGTGGCGTCCAGCAGCGTCAGCGTCGCCTGGTGCAGATCGGCGACGATCGGGCCTCGTACCTGCACCGCATAGTCCTGCTTGGCCATCGGCCCGGACTCGGCCAGGTGGTCGACGCCATAGTTGATGCCACCGACAAAGCCGATTTCACCGTCGATCACCACAATCTTGCGGTGCAGCCGGCGGAACAGGTTGGTGCGTACGCCCATCACCTTGGGCTGCGGGTCATACGCCTGCAGGCTGACGCCGGCGTGGATCATTTCCAGCATGAAATCGGACGTCAGCTCGGCACTGCCGTAGCCGTCGACCAGCAACTCGACGCGCACGCCACGTCGCGCGGCGTCGATCAACACGCCCTGTAACTGCTTGCCCACCTCATCCTCGAAAAAAATGAAGGTTTCAATCAGCACCTCTTCCCGGGCCTGGCCAATGGCGTCGAACACCTGCGGGTAGAATTCTTCGCCGTTGATCAACAGTTGAACCTGATTGCCTTCGCGCCATTGTTCAGTCACAGGCGCACCTCCACTGCGAGCGGAACATGATCGGAAAGGTGTGACCACGGCTTGCGTGACAACACCTGGGGCATATAAGCGGTAGCGTTACGGATGTAGATACGATCGAGGCTGAGCAAGGGCCACCGTGCCGGGAAGCTTCTGGCGGGCTGGCCGAAGGCCTGGGCGAATACTTCCACCATGCCGCAGCGGGCCAGCAGGCCATCGGCGCGTTTGCGCCAGTCGTTGAAATCCCCGGCGACGATCACAGCCTCGTCAGGCGGCAGGCGGTCGAGCAGTTCACACAACAACTTCAGTTGTTGCTGGCGCTGATGCTCACCCAGGCCCAGGTGCACGCAGATAGTGTGCACCGGGTTTTGCCCCGGCACGTCGAGGATCGAATGAAGCAACCCGCGCTCTTCGGTGCCACTGACGGTCACGTCGAGGTTTTCGTGGCTGACGATGGGAAATTTCGACAGCAAGGCATTGCCATGCTCACCGTCGGGGTAGACAGCATTGCGGCCGTAGGCGAAGACCGGCCACATGCTGTCGGCCAGGAATTCGTATTGGGGTATGTCCGACCAGTTGTCATAGCGCTGGCCGTGGCGCCGGTGCATGCCCAGCACTTCCTGCAGGAACACCACGTCCGCGCCCAGGGTACGCACCGCTTCGCGCAGCTCTGGCAACACGAAGCGTCGATTCAGCGGGCTGAAGCCCTTATGGGTATTGACCGTCAAGATCCGCAGGGCCGTCACCGGCGCAGTGTCCGCAGGCGAGGGCTGGGGGGTGAGGGTGGTCATGGGTGAAGCTCCTGATCGCGACTGTGCGGGGCTGCTGGCCCTTGTAGTCCGACTCAGGCGCTTGCTGGAAGTTTCCTACGCCCCCCAGTAGCTTAGCGACGATCCACCCACACCGTCTGAGCATTGCAGAATTCGCGAATACCGAAATGCGACAGCTCGCGACCGAAGCCGCTTTTCTTGACGCCGCCAAAGGCGACCCGTGGATCGGAGGCGCAGTGGCCGTTGATGAACACACCCCCGGTGTCCAGCTCACTAGCCAGACGCTCGGCCAGTGCCGCGTTCTGCGTATAGACAGTCGCCGTCAGGCCGAACTCGCTGTCGTTGGCCAGTTCCAGGGCGTGGGCGGCATCGCGCGCGGTGATGATGGAGGCGACAGGGCCGAATAGCTCTTCACGGAACGAGGTCATGTGCGCCGTGACATCACCCAGCACCGTGGGCGCGTAGAAATTGCCCGGGCCATCGAGCTTGCCGCCGCCCAGTAGCAAGGTGGCGCCTTCGGCCAGCGTGGCCTGCACCTGCTGGTCCAACTCGTCACGCAGGTCGAAGCGTGCCATGGGCCCGATGTAGGTCTCATCGCGATGGGGATCACCCACCACCAGCGCGCGCGTCGCTTCGACAAAGCGCCGCGTGAAGTCCTCCACCACGCCTTGCTCCACGATCAGGCGCTTGGCCGCCGCGCAGACCTGCCCGGTGTTCTGGTAACGGCCGATCACCGCCGCCTGGACGGCCTCGTCGAGGTCGGCATCGTCAAGCACGATGAACGGATCGGAGCCGCCCAGCTCCAGCACGCATTTTTTCAGTGCCGCGCCGGCCTGGGCACCAATGGCCATTCCGGCGCGAACACTTCCGGTCAAGGTAACTGCCGCCACACGCGGGTCGGCGATGGCGCTGGAAACGCCTTCGGGCGTCACGTTGATGACCTCGAACACACCCTCGGCGAACCCGGCCTGCTTGAACGCGTCCAGCAACAGATAGGCGCACCCCATCACATTCGGTGCATGCTTGAGTACGTAGGTATTGCCACTGAGCAGCACCGGGACCGCCCCACGCAGCACCTGCCAGAGTGGAAAATTCCACGGCATCACCGCCAGGATCGGTCCCAGCGGCCGGTACTCGACGCGTGCCTTGCCCTGCAGAACGGGTGCCGGTTCTGCTGCAAGCATCGCGGGCCCATTGGCGGCATACCACTCGCACAACAAGGCGCATTTCTCCACCTCGGCGCGGGCCTGGGTGACGGGCTTGCCCATTTCGGCGCTGATCATCGTCGCCAGCTGGGTTGCCTGTTCACGCAGTACTGTAGCCAGCGCCAGCACTGACCCGGCGCGATCGAGCACCGGCTCGCGGCGCCAGGCGGCGAAGGCTCGATGACTGCGAGCCAGCGTGGCGTCGAGGGCCGCTGCGGTTTCGTAGGGGTAGCTGCCAATCTGCTCGCCCGTCGCCGGGTGAGTCGAAATGGCATGGGAGTGCGGATGGGTCAGTGTCATGACGAGTGCCTCATGGATGCAAGAAGCATACAGCGTACGGTGATGGCCATCTCGCTTAAAGTGAATAATACTGAGCAAAACATTCACGAAGGGAGAATGCACGTGGACTTGGTACAACTGGAAATGTTCAAAGCCGTGGCAGAGCAGGGCACCGTCATCGCAGCTGCACAGCATATTCACCGGGTGCCGTCGAACCTCACCACTCGGATCAAGCAGCTCGAGCAGGAACTGGGCGTCGACTTGTTCATCCGCGAGAAAAGTCGCCTGCGCCTGTCGCCAGCCGGCTGGAATTTCCTCGACTACGTTCGGCGCATTCTTGACCTGGTCAGCGAAGCACGGCTAACGGTGGCGGGGCAGGAGCCGCAGGGGGCCTTTTCCCTGGGGTCACTGGAAAGCACCGCTGCCGTGCGTATTCCAGCGGTACTGGCGGATTACAACGGGCGCTACGGCAAGGTCGAACTGGACCTGAGCACCGGTCCCTCCGGCGCCATGATCGACGGTGTGCTGGCGGGTCGTTTGAGTGCGGCCTTCGTCGACGGCCCGGTGTTGCATCCGGCCCTGGAGGGCGTTGCGGTGTTCGAGGAGGAAATGGTGGTCATTGCGCCGCTCAATCACTCGGCGATCCAGCGGGCAAGTGACGTCAACGGCGAAAAAATCTACGCCTTTAGAGCTAACTGCTCGTATCGCCACCATTTCGAAAACTGGTTTCTGGAGGATGATGCCGTGCCCGGGCGCATTCTGGAGATGGAGTCGTACCATGGCATGCTGGCCTGCGTCAGCGCTGGCGGCGGCCTGGCACTGATGCCACGTAGCATGCTGCAGAGCATGCCGGGCTGTGCGGCCGTCAGCATCTGGCCGTTGTCGGAGCATTTCCGTTATCTGCGTACCTGGCTGATCTGGCGTCGAGGTGCCGCATCGCGCGCGGTCAGTGCACTGGTGGAGCTGTTGCAGGAGCGCGGTGAGGTGCTCGCCGACGCGCAACCGCCCAGCGTGGCCTGAGCACCCAGGCACTGGCGCATCCTTCGTGGGGCCCAGTCAAGGCCAACACCTTTAATCACTCAGACGCATATAACAATATGCTTTTAATTCATTTATTTTATTTTATTCCAGTTGTTAGAGTGCCCTTCGAATCGCTGGCCAACGCTCGCCAGCTCTCTTTCCATGGATCAGGGCATGCCATGAACCCGACTGTTATCGCTAGCCAGTATGGCGAAGATGTAAACGCACAATTGCGCGCACAATTACCTGACGCTACTGTCATCGCCGTGGCTCAGGGCGTACCGGTGGACATCCCCGCAGAGGCCACGGTGTTACTGGCCCGCCCATTTTTGCGTCCAGGGTCCTTGGAGCGGCCTGAACGGCCGGCAGGTTGGCCACATCGACTGCAATGGGTACATCTGAGTTCATCCGGTATTGACGCCTACCCCGAGTGGTTTTTCGAGGCGCCCAGCGTGACCACGGCGCGCGGCTCGGCCTCGGTGGCCGTGGCTGAATTTGCCTTGGCCGCCATTTTTGCAGGGGCCAAGCGGTTTCCCGACGTGTGGATCGACAACCCTGAACAATGGCGCCCGTCGACCCTGCGGCTGGTGGGTGGCAGCGTCTTGGGCATCGTGGGTTTCGGCGCGATTGGCAGCGAGTTGGCCACGCGCGCCTTGGCGCTGGGGCTTGAGGTGATTGCGCTGAATCGCTCGGGCGCGCCGTTCGAGGTGGCGGGGGTGCAGCGCGCCGAGAGTCTGGAAGCATTGTTCGCGCAAGCCGATCATGTCGTGCTGGCCGCGCCTGCCACCGCCGACACGCACCACTTGGTGAACCGTGAGCTGCTGGCCCTGGCAAAGCCCGGGCTGCATTTGATCAACATTGCCAGAGGCAGCCTGATTGATGAACGCGCATTGATCGAAGCCCTGGATGCCGGCCGCCTCGGGTTGGCCACCCTTGACGTCAGCCAGGTGGAACCGGCGCCCGCCGACCACCCGTTCTACAGCCACCCGCGGATTCGCCTGTCGCCCCATATTTCACCCTCGACGCCCGAGTTGTGGAGCAATGTCCTGAATCAGTTCACTGACAAACTGCAGCGCTTCAGTCAGGGCGAGCCGCTTGCACAGCCTGTCGACATCGCTCGGGGCTACTGACTTCTCGACCCCCGTGCGCCCAGCGAAGGTCAGGCGAACACGAAGTACTTGCGCACAGTCTCGACCACCTCCCAGGTGCCCTTCATACCCGGCTCGACGATGAAAATATCGCCAGCACGCAGGTGGATGGGCTCCTGGCCGTCCGGGGTGATGATGCAGTATCCCTCACGAAAATCGCAGTATTCCCACTTGTCATAAGCCACTCGCCATTTGCCTGGCGTGCAAATCCACGTGCCCATGATCTTGCGGCCATCCTCGCTGGTGTAGGCATTGAGATTGACCGTGTGCGGATCGCCCGCGAGTTTTTCCCATTTGCAGGCGTCGAGTACAGGTAAGGGATGGGTATCGCGCAGCACAACGATGGGCTTGGACATGGTTCATGGACCGCTTGGGGAATGGAGCGCCTAGGGTAGGGGTGTGCCTTGCCCTGCGCGTGTCTGGGCTCGACATCGATGTGCCCAGAAGCGCAACGGCCGCGCAGACCCAGTGCTGGCACGAAACAAAATTCTAACGTTATACTGTAACAACAAATCGATAATCGGCTCGATGCCGGAGGCTGTATGACCGTGTCCACCTTATCGCGCGCTTCTACTGCGAAGTTGCCTGTCACCGTGCTGTCCGGATTTCTGGGCGCAGGTAAAACCACGTTGCTCAATCACATCCTCAACAACCGTGAAGGGCGCCGAGTGGCCGTGATCGTCAACGACATGTCCGACGTGAACATTGATGCCGCGCTGGTGCGCGACGGTGGCGCCGAGCTGTCGAGGACAGATGAAAAACTGGTGGAAATGAGCAACGGCTGCATTTGCTGCACCCTGCGCGAGGATCTGCTGCAGGAAGTCGAACGCCTGGCCAGGGACGGTCGATTCGATCAACTGGTGATCGAATCGACGGGTATTTCCGAACCCTTGCCTGTGGCCGAAACCTTCACCTTTATGGGGGACGACGGCAAAAGTCTCTCTGACATCGCGCGGCTGGACACCATGGTCACTGTGGTCGATGCCTACAACTTCCTGAAGGACTACGCCTCGCAGGACAGCCTCGAGTCACGCGGTGAGTCCCTGGGCGAAGAAGATGCCCGCACGGTGGTTGACCTGCTCATTGAACAGGTCGAATTCTGCGACGTGCTGATCCTGAACAAAATGGACCTGATCAGTGATGCGCAGCGTGGCCAGCTTCAGGGAATTCTGAAAAAGCTCAATCCGCGCGCGCGGCTCATCACCTCGACGTTCGGCAAGGTGCCCCTGACGCAGGTACTGGATACCGGCCTGTTCGATTTCGAAGCAGCGGCCAATGCCCCGGGCTGGCTGGTTGAGCTACGCGGTGAACACACCCCGGAAACCGAAACCTATGGCATCGACAGCTTCGTCTACCGTGCCCGACGCCCCTTTCATCCCGAACGGTTTCATGCCGTCGTGCAGCAGGAGTGGCCGGGTGTGATCCGATCGAAAGGCTATTTCTGGCTGGCCAGTGCCCCCGAGTTTGCCTACAACTGGTCGCAGGCCGGTGCCGTGGCGCGTCACGAGCAGGCCGGTCTGTGGTGGGCAGCCGTGCCGAAAGAGCATTGGCCGGATGATGACGACATGCTCGCAGCCATTCAGGCAATCTGGTCGGAAGAGGTCGGCGACGCCCGCCAGGAACTGGTGATGATCGGCAGCGGCATGCAGCAACAGCAGCTTATCGCGATGCTGGATGGCTGCCTGTTGACCGACGCGGAGATGGCGCTGAGCGTGAACGGCCGGGCCGTTTTTGAAAATCCTTTCCAGGAGGACGAAGCAGGGGCAGCCTGACGCTCGGCAGGCTGTCATTTTCCGGTAGACGCTACCTAGAAGTCAGCGATAAATTGCACTCCCCCGACCACCGCGCCAGGGGTTTGCGTGAGCCCACCGGGGTGTTTCACATAGTGCACGTTGGGCCGCACCATCAGCCATTGGGTGGCTTGCACCCCGTAGTTGATCTCGAAGCTGTATTCGCGGCGCTGCTCGGGAACGTACAGCGGGTCGTCGATATCGGTTACGCCATTGCTCGCATTCAGCATTTCAGTGTTGCGCGTGTAGCGGTCGCTGACCTGCAGCTTCGAGGCGCCGATGCCGAAGGTGTCGTGCGGGCGAGCGTCGAACGGGCCCCGGTAGATAAGACCGACCTGGATAAGGTTTTTGATCACACTCTTGTCCGGGTCATTGATTGTCAGATTGGCAAACACATTGAGCCCGCGCTTGTTATTGCCCTCCACTGTAGTCAGTTGCTGCTGGCCGGACAGCCACCAACCGTCGTTGCTGGAGTACATGCGAAAGGGCTTCTGTGAGCTGGCAGCGTAGTTGCCGCTGGCGTCCTTGAGCATGTCCCGGGTGTCAGCGTTGGCGTAATAGTAGCCGGCGTGATACTCGGCATTCAGCCCGCCGATCTGGCCTTTCCAGATGGCCTCGATGGGAAAGCTCGTGCCCTGGGAACCGCTGATGAACGGCTTGAAGCCATTGCTGACGTCGGCGTTGCCAGGGTTCTTGTCGTAGGCGCCGACCTGCACTGCGAGCTCCTGGGTGAACTGGTACTTGGCCCGTACCGCCCACTGGCTGATGGGAAAGCTGTTCCACACACCGTTCCAGTTACCCGCTTGGGAACCGCACAAGGTGACGTTCTGGAATTCGCAGGGGAACTGATCGAAGTCCTCACCGTGGCCGAAGCGTCCCAGTTTGAGAGCGAACTTGCGGTCGAAGAACTTCTGCTCGTACCAGAACTGCGACAGCCGCCAGGCATTCCCACCGCCGAACACCTCCATGGTGGAAGTCAGGCCGGTGGCGTTGGGCTGATGCACGCGGTCATTGGTGATGTCTTTGCCATGGCGTTCGCCAATGCCGATACGAAAGACCGCATCCGGCCACCCGAGTAGTTTATCCAGGTTCATGTTCACACCCAGGATCAGCTGATCGCTCCAGCGTGCCGTGGTGTGAGAGTTATAGCCGCCGCCAAGGTTGGAGCCGACTTCGCCAACGTATTTGAGGGTGAAGTCGTAGCCTTTTTCAGCCAACTGCGGGCGCAGGCCGCTCCAATCGCCGAGCAGGGCGGGGGAGTCGGGGTCGAGCAGGCCGGCGCTGAAGGCGCAGGTTGGCATGGCGCTGCACAGCAGGGCCATGGGAAGGGTGAGGCGCATGGAAGTGCTCCTGGGCTTGTTGTTGTTATGCGCTACAGCACAGATTTCAGCCACACAGCGATCCCCTGTGGGAGGGCGCACGCCCCCTCCCACATTGGCACTGTGGTGTTTGTAAATCCGTGGGATTACTGGAGGTTAACGAACAAGCCGCCATCCACCAGCAACGAGGCACCCGTGACATAGCGCGCCATGTCCGAGGCGACGAATACGATCGGCCCGGCCACGTCATCCGGTTCCCCCAGGCGACCCAGTGGCGTGCGCGAGGTCATGTAGGCGAGTTTTTCTTCGTCGGCCAGGTCGTCCTTGTTGATGTCGGTGGCGATGGTGCCCGGCAGTACCGAGTTACAGCGAATGCCATACGGGCCAAGGGCGATCGCGCAGGATTGCATCAACGAATGCAGCCCGGCCTTGGTCGGCGTGTAGTGGGTTTGCATGCCGCCGCCCACCAGCGCACTGATGGAACTGACCGCGATGATAGCGCCGCCACGACCCTGGTTTTTCATCTGATTGGCCGCCGCTTGCACGGCGAAGTAAGCACCGTTGAGGTTGGTGTTGACGGTTTTCAGGTAGACCTCGCGGGGCATGTCGAGGAACGAGTGGAACGGGCAGATGCCGGCGTTATTGACGAACACATCGACGCTGCCGAAGGCCTTCACCGCCCCGGCCACCAGTTTGTCGCCCGTGTCTGGGTCGGCCGCATCGCTGCCGATTTCGATGGCCTGGCCTCCAAACGCCTTGATCTCTTCGATCAACGAATACGCCGCCTCGGCACCTTGGGCACTGCCGCTATGGCCGATGACCACGCGGGCGCCCTGGCGTGCACATTCACGGGCGGCTGCCCGGCCGATACCCCGGGAAGCGCCGGTGATGATCACGGTTTTGTCTGCAAGCAACATGAGAATTCTCCTTTAGAAGTGATCGGCCTCAGCCGAGGTAACTGCCGTAACCGACCATGGCGATAGCGCCGAGGATGACCGCAATGCCAGCGATCAATACGCCTTTGTTGGCGGCGCTGGTGCCATGCCATTCGCGGAAATACAGGCCCCAGCAGTTGGACACGATGATGATGAAAGACATGTGCAGCACCCAGGAACCGGCGTCGTTCTGCAGACGGCTTTCACCCATGCCGTAAAAGAAGAACTGCAAAAACCATAGGGTGCCGGCGATGGCCACCAACAGGTAATTCCTCAGCAATGGTGCGCTGCGGTCGGTGTAGTCATGGAAGGTGCGGTTGCGCCAGTTCAGCCACAGGCACCAGATGCCGTTGGTCGTCAGGCCGCCCCACATGATCACCATGAAGGTCACGTTGTTCTGGAACAGGCTGTTGGCGCCATGCTCCACCGCCGCAGCGGCCAGTGGGCGACCGGCGGAAATGCCGTAGCTGAAACAGGCGCTGAGCACGCCCGAGATCACTGCCACCAGCATGCCCTTGCCAAGGGCAAATTCGCTGACGCTGGCGAGCTTCACCGCTTGTGACACTTCACGTTCCTTGATCAGTCCCGCCTTGCCGCACACCGCAATGCCGAGCAGCGACACCGCCACGCCCCACAGCACCCAATGCCCGCCCTGGGAGGCCAGCATCGAGGTCAGCGTACCTTCGGTTTCAGTGGTGAACAGATCGCGGTACAGCGCGGGCATCAGCGCCCCAAGGGCCGAGGTGAGGCCCATGATCAGCGACATGCCCAGGGACAGGCCGAGGTAGCGCATGGTCAGGCCGAACGTCAGCCCGCCAATCCCCCATAAAACGCCGAACACATAGGTCCAGAGCAGGGTGCTGGTGTCGGCGTTGCGCAGGATGTCTACCCAGCCTGGCACCGTCAGTTGAGCGGCAATCAGTGGCACGATCAGCCAGGACACCAGGCCGCCGGTAATCCAGTAACTTTCCCAGGCCCAGCCGCGGACCTTCTTGTAGGGGATGTAGAAGCTGCCGGAAGCGAAGCTGCCGATAAAGTGCAGAATGACACCGAGGAGAATGACTTCCACGTGGTTGAATCCTTTTTTTGTTGTCGTGTTGCGAGAGGTTCAGGGGCGCGCCAGGTGGAACAGGGGCAGCAGGTCGACACTGACTGGCGAGGCATCCGGGTGACTGGGCATGATGTCCTGCATGTAGCGCCACCAGCGTTGCATCACCGCAGTGCCGGGCAATGCGTCGAGGCTGTGGGCATCCTCGTGGATCATTACCGCAAACAGCGCGTTGGCAGGCTCATCGAGGAAAATCCGGTAATCCACGACGCCGGCGTCCAGCAGGGCCTGGGCCAGCTCCGGCCAGATCAGGTCATGGCGTCGGCGGTATTCGTCGGCCTGGCCTGGGTTGAGGTTCATGCGAAAAGTACGGGTCTGCATTTACAGCGCTCCAGGACGCGGTGCGGGGGTGTAAATGCGCATCGCGTTATGCTCGAAGAATTTGGCTTGCACCGCCGCCGGCTTGTCGGCCACGCAGGTTTTGACAAGCCCCAGGGTGGTGGCGAAATCCGCCTGGTGATCGCTGTTGGGCCAGTCGCTGCCGAAAAAGCAGCGATCCTCGCCGAAAGCCTCCCACAACACCGCCAGGCGGTCGCGGTAGAAGGCTGGGTCGGTAATCAGGCCCTGGGGCCCGGGCTGGGGAATTTCCGCCAGCTTGGCGAACACGTTGGGCCGTTCGGCAAGGCGCAGCAGGTCCGTGTGATAGGCCGCTTCCTCAGCCTCCGGCACCTGGGCGTTGGGCAGGTGGTCGACGATGATGCGCAGGTGCGGCAATGCATCGCTCAGTTTCAGCAACGCCTTGATCAGCCGCGGGTTCGGATTGGCGCTGTCAAGGCTGCGACCACAGGCGGCGAGTTGGCGCAGGCCTTCGATGAACCCGGGGCGCGTCTGGTCCAGCAGCAGGTCACGATCCCACAGGTTGCCGTAGCGCAGGCCGAGGAACAGCGGCTCATGCGCCAGCGCCTCGAGGTCGGCGGCGAAGGTGCTGTCGAGCGGGTTCAGGTTGCCGACGAAACCCAGCATGCGAGGCTCGCTGCGCAGGGTGTCGAGCAGCCAGCGGTTGTCCTCACGCCATGGGCTGGCTTCCACGGCAATTGCGCCGACCACGTTGTGTGGCTCGGCCAGGGTCCAGTAATCGGCCGGCAGGTGCGGGGCATGCAACCGGCTGCCCGATTCGGGCCAGGGAATGCCCTGCGAGCGACGCGAATCGAACAGGTGCAGATGGCTGTCGATGATCGGGCCGCCATAGGGAGTCAAGGGCATGTCGCAGTCCTTATCAGAAGTGCAGGGGGAAGGGCTGGCACGCTGGCGTGCCTGGCCCGGTTCGATCCGCTCAGCTCTGCAGGTACACCACATGGGTATGGGTGTATTCGTACAGGCCGTGCTTGCCATCGGCGCCGCCGACGCCGGATTTGCGCACGCCGGCATGGAAGCCCTGCATGGCTTCGAAGTTTTCGCGGTTGACGTAGGTCTCGCCAAAATCGATCTCGCGCACCGCGTGCATGGCCTTGCCCAGGTCGCGGGTGTAGATCGACGAGGTGAGGCCGTAATCGCAGTCATTGGCCAGCGCAATGGCTTCGTCCAGGTCGTCGACGATCTGGATCGGCAGCACCGGGCCGAAGACCTCTTCGCGCATGATCTGCATGTCGGCGCGGCACCCGGCCAAGACCGTAGGCTGGAAGTGAAAGCCGGCGCCCAGGTCGGCGATCTGCCCGCCGCTGATCAGGGTGGCGCCCTGGCTCAGTGCGGTGCGTACCTTGCGGTCGACGTTGTCCAGGCCCTGACGGTTGATCAATGGGCCCATTTCCACATCCGCCTGGGCAATCGGGTCGCCATAACGGGTGGCCGACATCGCCGCACTGATGCGCTCGATAAACGAGTCAGCAACCTTGCGCTCCACATACACCCGTTCGGCGCAGTTGCACACTTGGCCGCTATTGATGATGCGCGAGTCGCGAATGGCTTTGACGGCCAGGTCCAGGTCGGCATCCGCCAGCACGATGGCGGGTGCCTTGCCGCCCAGTTCCAGGTTGAGCTTGGTGATGTTCGGCGCGGCCGCGACCATGATCCGCGAGCCGGTGGCGACGCTGCCGGTGAAGCTGATCATGTCCACGCCGGTGTGCGCGGTGAGTGCGCCGCCCACTTGGCCATCGCCGCAGACCACGTTGAACACGCCGGCAGGCAGATCGGTCTCGGCCACCAGTTTGGCGAACTCGAAGCAGTTGTTCGGGGTTTCCTCACTGGGCTTGATCACAATGGTATTGCCGGTAAGCAGTGCCGGAGCCATCTTGCGGGCGATCAGAAAGAACGGAAAATTCCACGGCAGAATACCGGCCACCACGCCCAGGGGTTTGCGGAACAGGAAGATGTTTTCGTTACGCCGGTCGCTGGTGATGATCTCGCCTTCGAGGCGTCGCGCCCACTCGGCCATGTAGTCGAGGTAGTCGGCGGTGAAGTTCACCTCGACTTCGGCCAGGCTGCTGACCTTGCCTTGCTCCAGAGTGATAGTGCGCGCCAGGTGCGCGACGTTTTCCCGCAGCTTGGCGGCGATTCGGCGCAGGTGGCCGGCACGTTCGATAGCGGGTTTGCGCGCCCAGTCCTTTTGCGCACGGCGCGCAGCGGCCAGCGCCTGGTCCACATCGGCCGCGGTAGACGCCGGCACCTTGGACAGCAGTGCCCCGGTGGCCGGGTTGAGCACATCAATGTGCGCCTGGCTTGCAGTGAAGCGGCCGTCGATGAAATTCTGGTAAACGGGAACGGGTGACATGGGCAGGCTCCTCAATAGGTGCGCGAAGGCGTTTGCGCCTCGACAGTGGGGCGATAGCGGGCGAGGGTGGCCAGGGCGCTCTGGCGCAACAGGCTGATGTCGATGGCCACCGCGATGAAGCGGCAACCCCAGGCCTCGTAGCGGCGCGCGTCGTCTTCGTTGGGCGCCAGGATGCCGCTGACCTTGCCGGCGGCGAGGGTGGCCTGCACCGCATGCTGGATGCGCGCCTGCACCTCGGGATGACCGGGATTGCCGGCGTGACCCAGGCCGATGGACAGGTCGGCGGGGCCTATGAACACTGCGTCCACGCCTTCCACGGCAGCAATCGCCGCAACGTTTTCCACGCCCAGGCGCGACTCCACTTGCACGATCAGGCACAGCTCTTCATGGGCGGTGTCGAGGTAGTCGGCAACGCCATCCCAGCGGGTGGCGCGAGTCAGACCGCCGCCGACGCCGCGTATGCCATGTGGCGGATAACGCATGGCACGTACCAGGGCCTGGGCCTGTTCGGCGGTTTCCACCATGGGGATCATCAGGGTCTGGGCGCCGACATCCAGCAATTGCTTGATCAGGTTGGCGTCGCCATTGACCGCACGTACCACCGGCGCCGTGGCGTACGGGGCCACGGTCTGTAGTTGGCTGAGCACGCTGGGCACGGTATTGGGCGCGTGTTCGCCGTCGATCAGCATCCAGTCGTAACCCAGGCCAGCGACGATCTCGGCGGCGTAGCCGGTGGCGAAACCGGCCCAGATACCGTATTGGGTGGCGTCCTTGGCCAAGGCGGCCTTGAAGCCGTTGCGGGGCATATTCATGGCGGTTTTCCTCAGCGGTTGTACGGACGATGCAGTGGGCAATCCGGGTTCAGGTCAACGCCAAAACCGGGCTTGTCGAGCACCGACAAGCGCATGCGGCCGTTCACCGGTACCGGCTCACCGAGCAACTGCGGGTGGAACATCGGCACCACTTCATCGGCCTTGGGCGCCATCATCAGAAACTCGGCGAACGGGCTGTTATGGCGGGTGGCAACAAAGTGGTAGCTGTACACCGACGAGCCGTGGGGCACGACCATTGCATTGTGGGCATCGGCCAAAGCGGAGATTTTCACCAGCTCGGTGAGGCCACCACACCAGCCGACATCCGGCTGGATAATGTCGCAGCAGCCCATTTCCAGAAGCATGCGGAAGCCCCAGCGCGTGGCTTCGTGTTCGCCCGTGGTCACCAACATGCCTGTTGGCACGTTGTTGCGCAGGGCGGCATAGCCCCAATAGTCGTCAGGGGACAGCGCTTCCTCGATCCACTTGAGGCCGTGTTCGTGGGCGCCTATTGCCAGTTTGGTAGCGTAGTTCACATCCAGGCTCATCCAGCAGTCGAGCATCAACCAGAAGTCTGGGCCTACCTTTTCACGCATGCCCGCCAGGGCGTCGAGGTTTTTGCGCAGGCCTTCTTCGCCTTCGCTGGGGCCGTGGTGCAGGGGCATCTTGCCGCCGATGAAACCCATCTTCTGGGCCAGGTCCGGGCGCGCGCCCGTGGCATAGAACTGCAACTCGTCACGCACAGCGCCGCCGAGCAATTGGTGCACCGGCTCCTGGCGCAGCTTGCCGAGCAGGTCCCACAGCGCCAGGTCAACCCCGGAAATCGTATTGATCACCAGGCCTTTGCGTCCGTAGTAGAGGGTGGACTGGTACATCTGGTCCCAGATCTTCTCGATGTCCGTCACACGTGCGCCTTCGATAAAACGCGCCAGGTGTTTCTCGACGATATACGCCGCCGGTTCGCCGCCGGTGGTCACCGCGAAACCGACCGTGCCGTCGCTGGCTTCGATTTCCACCACCAGGGTGCCGAGCACGTTGATGCCGAAGCTGCGGCGGCTCTGGCGGTATTCGGGGTACTTGCTCATGGGCGTGGCGATATGGTCGTCGATCCAATGACCGTCGCCCTGGTCGTGGTAGTCGGCGCCGCCGCCTCGCAGCACGAAGGCGCGCACGTGTTTGATAGTGAGATGACCCATGGTATGACTCCTGGAGTTAAACAGTGGCCGGCGTATTCGACGCGGTGCGGCCGGGTGAATGGATGCCCAGTACCAGCAATGCAGCCAGTACCGTGGTGGCGGACAGCAGGTACAAACCGGCTGCCGGGGAATCGAAGGTGCCTTCGGCCCAGTGCTTGATCAGCGGGGCGATGAAACCGCCGAGGGCACCGAAGGAGTTGATCAGCGCGATACCGGCGGCAGCGGCGCTGCCGGCCAGGTAGCTGGAGGGAAAGGTCCAGAACACCGGTTGCACCGCGATGAAGCCCGAGGCGGCAAAGCACAGCGCAAGCATGCCCAGCAGCGGGCTGGCGAAGGTCACCGAGCAGGCAATGCCGGCGGCGGCCATCAACAAGGTCAGGCAGGCAGTGCGGCGGCGTTCGCCGGTGCGGTCGGAATAACCGGGGATCCACCAGGCGGCGAACAGCGCGCAGACCCAGGGGATCGCCGAGACCAGCCCGACCATCAGGCCGACCTTGGCGCCAAGCAGACCGCCCACCTGGGTGGGCAGGTAAAACACCACGCCGTACACACTGGCCTGAATCAGCAGGTACACCAGGCACAGGTAGAGCACCGAGGGCTGACATAACACCTTCAGCACGCTGCGGCCGTGGGAGGTTTTATGTTGGTCTTCGTGGTCGAGCAGGCGCTGGATCTGCTCGCGCTCGTCCACGCTCAGCCACTTGGCGTCGGCGGGGCGATTGTCCAGGTACCAGTAGGCCCAGATGCCCACAGCGCTGGCCATCAGACCTTCCACGGCAAACAGCCACTGCCAGCCATGAACACCGCCGAAACCGTCCATCTCCAACAGCAAACCCGACAATGGGCTGCCGAAGATAAAGGCCAGGGGTGCGCCGAAGTAGAAAAAGCCCATGGCCTTGCCGCGCACCGCCTGGGGAAACCAATAGGTGAGGTAGAGGATCACGCCGGGGAAGAACCCGGCTTCGGCCACGCCCAGCAGGAAACGCAGCACATAGAAGCTGGTTTCGTTATGGGCAAACACCATCGCCGCCGAAATCAAGCCCCAACTGACCATGATCCGACACATCCACAGACGGGCGCCGACACGGTGCAGGATCAGGTTGCTCGGCACTTCCAGCAGGGCGTAGCCCACGAAGAACACCCCGGCGCCAAAGGCGAAGGCGGCATCGCTCAGGCCGGTGTCAGCCTGGAAGGCTTGTTTGGCAAACCCGACGTTGGCACGGTCGAGGAAGGCCATGATGTACATCAACAGCAAAAAGGGCAGCAGGCGCCAGGAGATCTTGGCGAGCAGGTTCGCAGGCAGGGTTTTCATGAGGAGTCCGTCGTTTTGTTCTTATGGACGGGACTGTACGGCGGCCGAGCAATGCGCTACAAATCGAATCTCGCTTACATGCGATAACCTAAAGGTATCGATCGAAAGGAAAAAAATGCGCAGCTCAGTCGTTTCTCCCAGCTTGTTCAATCGCCTGCGTTACAAGCATTTGCATATGCTGGTGGCGCTGAACTCCAGCCAGAACCTGCACCGGGCTTCCCAGGCCCTGAACATGTCGCAGCCTGCTGCCACGCGTATGCTGCACGAGATCGAGGACATGTTTGGCTGCGATCTGTTCGAGCGTTTGCCGCGAGGGATGCGCGCCACGGCGCTCGGCCAGCAACTGATCAACTTCGCCGAGTCGGCGCTGAGTGGTCTGGACCGCTGTGCTGAAGACCTGATGGCACGCCAGCAGGGCGGGTATGGCTACCTGTCCATCGGTACCATCATGGGCGCCATGCCGGAACTGGTGATGGACTGCATCGCGCAGATCAAGTCGCTCAACCCGCAGTTGCGCATCCGCATCATGGGTGACACCAGCGACCAAGTGATCCAGTTGCTCGAACAGGGCCGAATTGATCTGGCGATCTCACGCCGCAACGCGGCCACCGACAACGAGCACTACAGCTTCGAACCCTTGGGCAATGAACGCCTGCTGGTCGTGGTACATGCCGGTCACCCATTGGCCCAACGCGGCCCGCTATCGGTGGCAGAACTGGTACGTGACTGGCCGTGGATTCTGCAACCGCAAACCAGCCCGGCACGTATCAGCTTTGACTTGGCGCTGCAGGACCTGGGACTGCCCAGCCCGGCCGACATCATTGAATGCAGCTCGGTGTATTCGATGCAGCAACTGATTCAACTGACCGATGCGGTCATGGTGTTATCGGAAAGCGCTCTGCGTGACTACCTGAAGATGGGCCTGGTGGTGGCACTGCCCGTCGCGCTGGATGTGCGTCTGGCACCGTTTGGGTTGCTGATGCGCAAGGGTGAGCCCGTGAGTCGGGAACTGGGGGTGTTCATCGACTTGCTGCGACAACGGGCGGCCAGGCTGGACGCTGCCGCGTAAAAACGCGCTCGCCAGCGACAGTCGTTGACCACCTGCAGCACCCCAGGGCATTGACTAGCCCTCGGGTCACCAAAAGCCTTGTGATTCGGCTCCATATCGGTAGTGACAGCCTGAAACACCGGACTTTACAGTGAACGCGCTGCTGCATGAGCTAACGTTCATGCGAGCGTTTTTCCGATAACTCGCTGGACACCGCCCTATGAAAGACCTGCCGCCAACCGCGACCCTGCGCGCGTTCGAAGTTGCCACCCGCCACCCGACATTCACTGCAGCCGCACAGGAGCTCCATGTGACTCAAAGCGCAGTGAGTCACCAGCTCAAGCACCTTGAGGCGCTTTGGGGATTGCAGTTGTTCGAGCGCGGCAAGGCGTTACGCCTCACGGCAGCGGGGGCCACGCTGGCGCCCATCGTGAGGGAATTTTTCATCAGCCTGCAGGCCACTTTGGGCGATCTGCGCGAGCAAAAAGGCAGGGTTCGGCTCAGCGTCAGCACAACCTATTCCTTCGCGCTCAAATGGCTGCTGCCACGCTTGCCGTGTCTCGCGCGTCAGCACCCCGAGCTGCTGGTCTCGCTGGACACCACGGATAAAATAATCCACTTCGCTGACGGCCAGGCTGATGTGGCGATCCGGCTTGGCAAGGGCAACTACCCCGGTCTGTATTCGGAGTTTCTGTTTGGGGAGCAGGTATTTCCTGTGGCTAGTCCCGAATTATTGCCGCCTCGGGACGCCGCAGAGCCCCGCAGACCTGTTGAATTTTCCGCTGCTGACGCGCGATGGCGCCGAGTTGGTGCCCAAGTGGGAGGTATGGTTTCAAGCCGTTGGCTTGGCCTATTCGCCGCTCAAGGAGAGCGTCAGGTTTGGCGACACCAACATGACGGTCGAGGCGGCCCTGCTCGGCCAGGGCGTTGCATTGGTACGCAGCGGGCATGTCGAGAACGAAATCAGCGATTGCCGCCTGGTGCGGCTGTTCGATGTGCCGTTTCCATCGCCGCTGGCTTACTACTTCGTCTGCCCCAAGGGCATCGAATCGCAGCCGCACGTCGCCAGCTTTCGTCAATGGTTGCTCGGCGAGGCGCTGAGCGTACCGGGCGTAGGCGGGTGATACATGAGTATGCGCTCATGCCGCGATGAGGAGACTTCGCTTTAGCCCTGGCGCCGCATTACCTAAAGTGGCGTATGCCCATGCCTCTCATTTTCCTCGTGCTGTTCGCCGCACTGCTGCATGCCAGTTGGAACGCGCTGCTACGTAGCGGCGCCGACCGGCTGTGGTTCATGACGGTGATGTGCATTGCCATTGCTATCACCAGTGTCGTGGCCGCAGTGTTCATGGCGCCCCCGGCGATTGAAAGCTGGGGCTACGTGGTGCTTTCGGGGGTGCTGCATGTGGGCTACAACCTTTTTCTGGTGCGCAGTTACCGGGTCGGCGACCTGGGCCAGATCTATCCGATTTCCCGTGGGTCGTCGCCGGTGCTGATTACGTTGGGGGCTGCCGTGTTTGCCGATGAAAGCATCACGCCCGGCGTGTTACTGGGTATTGCGCTGGTGTCAGGCGGCATTATTTCGCTGGCCTTCAAAGGGCGCAGCCTGTCGGTTCCCAACCTGCCCTATGCCCTGGGAACGGGCGGCTTCATTGCGGCTTACAGCGTCGTCGATGGCATCGGCGCCAGACTCTCCGGCGCGCCGCTGGCTTATACCGTGTGGATGTGCGCCTTGTGGGGCGTACTGATGCCAATGGTCTACATCGGCCTGCGCGACACCCGCAGCCTGTTCTCCGTTCGGCCCGCAATGGTGACCGCGCTGGTTGGCGGGCTGGTCTCTTTGCTTGCGTATGGAATGGTCATCTACGCCATGAACGAAGCCCCCCTGGGCGCGGTGTCCGCACTGCGCGAAACCAGCGTGCTGTTTGTGGCGTTGATCGGTCATCTGTTTCTCGGCGAAACACTCAGCGCCCGGCGGTTACTGGCATGCCTGGTGATCGTCAGCGGCATACTCATCATCGGCTGATACAGCCAACGGCTCGGGAGCTCTGTTCAATGGTCAATGTCTCAAACGCACCACTGATTCTAATCACGGGTGGAAGCCGTGGCGTGGGGGCGGCAACGGCCCGGCTGGCGGCCGCCAACGGTTATGACGTCGCTATCAGCTACGTTGCCAACGAGTCTGCAGCGCTGGCCGTGGTTGCGGACGTGGAAGCATTGGGACGCCGGGGGTTGGCGATACGGGCCGACAGCGCGGACCCCCAGCAGGTGGCCGATCTGTTCGCGGCCATCGACCGCGCATTCGGACGCATCGACGTGCTGGTGAATAACGCAGGAATACTGGCGCCGCAGTCACGCCTGGAGGATCTCGGCTTCGAGCGGATGCAGCGCATCCTGGCGGTCAACACCATTGGGCCAATACTCTGTGCCCAACAGGCGATCAAGCGCATGTCTTACCGCCACCACGGCGCGGGCGGTGTGGTGATCAATGTCTCATCGGCCTCGGCGCGTCTTGGCAGCCCCAATGAGTACGTGGACTATGCGGCGTCAAAGGGCGCGTTGGAGACCTTCACCGTTGGCTTTGCAAAGGAGGTGGCTCGGGAAGGCATACGCGTCAATTGCATTCGACCCGGGCATATCTATACCGACATGCATGCCAGTGGCGGTGAGCCGGGGCGGGTCGATCGTGTCAAAGACTCGATCCCCATGGGGCGTGGCGGTCAGCCGGAGGAGGTTGCACGCGCGATTCTATGGCTGGCGAGCTCGGAGGCATCGTTCGTGACCGGTACATTCCTCGACGTAACAGGGGGTAAATGAGTCGGTGGCACAGATCATCGACTACCTGCGTTCGGCTTGCCTCACCTTACGGCTCAGTCCAGGTGTCTCGCCCGTAATGCGCTTGAATGCACGACTGAAAGCGGCCTGGGAGGTATAGCCCAGCCGTTGTGCCACCTCTTCAATCGGTAGCCTTTCAAGGGTCAGCCACTGGCTTGCAAGCCGCATTCGCAGTTCGGTGACGTAGCGCAGCGGCGTCATGCCAATCGTGACCTGGAAGCGGTCAGCGAAGACCGAGCGCGAGGTATTGCAGTGCTCGGCCAACTGCGCGACGGTCCAGTCGCGGCCCGGTTGCTGATGGAGCGCAAGCAATGCACCGGCCAAGCGTGGATCGCGCAAGGCGGCAACCAGGCCAGACGCATTCCCGCAGGCGCATTCCACCCAGCCGCGAACGACCATGGCGGCCACCACGTCGGCCAACCGCGCGAGGATACCGGCAAAGCCGACACGGGCGGCGCTGACCTCACGTTCCATGGTGGTCAGAATCGGCACCAGGCCGGGGTAACGCTGGCCGCCGGCATCGATCAGCATCAGGCCCGGCATCAGCCGGCCAAGGCCATGGATGCTGCCCAGTTCAAACTCCATGCAACCACTGAACAACAGCGTGCTGGGCGTGGGGCTGGCATCGGTTCCGGTAGCCACCGCGCTGACGGTTTCACCCAAGGGCGCGCCGTCCAGTCGATCGATGTCCTGGACAATCGCGTCCGGATGGGAAAACAGTTGATGGGCCGCGCCATGGGAGATGAACACGGCGTTGCCGGCAGACAGCGCGTAGGTGCTGCCGTCCGCCATTCGCAGTACCGCATCGCCGACGGCCATGAAATGGAACCAGGCGTGCCCAGGCTTTTCCGCGAAGCCCAGACCAAAGCGAGGGCCTGCCTGGATACGCCGGTATTCAACGCCACGCAGGCGCATGCCACGCAGCAGCTCGTTGATGAGATCCGAGGAAAGCGCAAACTGATCTGCTGGCATGGTTCAGGCGTTTTAGTCAAAAAGTAGAGACTTCGGATCATAGATCATCCAGCTTTCGGCGCCTAGACTGCGGCTCGCAATGAAAATTGGGAGATCCGTACAATGACTGACTGTGTGTGTAACGCCATGACCGACCGCCATCCCGGCGCCGGCGCGGACGTAGAGCCTGCGGAGCCCGCGTGGCTGGCCGTCTTCTCGTTGGCTTTGGGGGTGTTCGGATTACTCACCGCTGAATACCTGCCGGCCAGTTTGTTGACGCTGATGGCGACCGATCTGGGCGTGTCCGAAGCGCTGGCGGGCCAGGCGGTGACGGTGACCGCCGTGGTGGCGCTGTTCGCTGGCTTATTGGTGCCAGGCCTGACCCGCGGCATCGACCGACGCTGGATGTTGCTGGGGTTTTCCACGTTAATGGTCGCCTCCAATCTGTTGGTCGCCATTTCCTCCAGCTTCGCGGTGCTGTTGGTGATGCGCATCCTGCTGGGTATCGCCCTTGGCGGATTTTGGAGCATGGCGGCGGCGGTGGCGATGCGCCTGGTGCCCAACGCCTTGTTGCCCCGGGCGCTGTCGATCATTTTCAGCGGCATTGCCATTGGCACCGTAGTGGCCGTGCCGCTGGGCAGCTACCTGGGCGGGTTATATGGCTGGCGCAGCGCGTTTTTTGCCGCGGCGGCGGTAGGCATGGCGACCCTGGCTTTCCAGTCGTTCACGCTGCCGAGCCTGGCGCCACGCCGGCCGGCCCGCCTGCGTACCGTTTTCGAGGTGCTGCGGCGCCCGGGCATCGCGATGGGGATGTTCGGCTGTGTCCTGGTGCACAGCGGCCATTTCGCGATGTTTACCTATGTTCGGCCATTCCTTGAAGGGAGTATCGGCATTGGCCCGCAAGGGCTGTCCCTGATGCTGCTGGGGTTCGGAGTGGCCAACTTCGTCGGCACGCTGGTGGCGGGCAAGCTGCTGGAGCGCTACCCACTGGCCACGCTGGTGCTGATGCCCGCGCTGGTCGGCGTCGCAGCACTGGCGTTGGTGCTGTTGCCGGCCTCGGTGCCGGGGCAGGCAGCACTGCTGGCGGTCTGGGGCCTGGCCTTCGGTGGTGTGCCGGTGGCGTGGTCGAACTGGGTCGCCAGCGCGGTACCTGATCAGGCCGAAAGCGCCGGAGGCATGGTCGTGGCATCTGTGCAGTCTGCCATCGCCACCGGCGCAGCCGCGGGCGGTGCCATGTTCAGCCTCGGCGGCAGCGCCGGCGTGTTCGTAGCGGCGGCCGTGCTGATGCTGCTGGCCGCGTTGCTGATTGCACTGCGTGTCCGCGTCCCTTCTGCCCAGGGCGTTCACTCGCCCAAACCCGCGTTGCACGTTTGATCCGGTTTTCCAAACCGCGTCGACCCGCCCGTCACCAGGAGATACTTCATGAACAATACGACGTCTCACCAAGGACGCCTCAAATCGTTGCGCGCAGCCGGTATTGGCAATGCGCTTGAATGGTTCGACTGGACCCTGTACGCAACCTTTTCCGTGTACCTGGCAGCCAACCTGTTCGACAAGACTGATGCGCGCTCGGCGATGCTAGCGACCCTTGCCGTGTTTGCGGTCGGCTTTGTCGCACGCCCAGTGGGCGGCTGGTTGTTCGGTCGACTGAGCGACCGACTGGGGCGCCGGACCATCATGGTGCTGACCATGCTGCTACTCGCCATCAGCAGCCTGGGCATCGCGCTGATCCCCGACTACGAGAGCATTGGCTTGTATGCCTCGGGCGCGCTGCTGTTTTTTCGGCTTATGCAGGGTCTCGCCCATGGTGGCGAGACAGGGGTTTCCTACACCTATGTCGCCGAAATCGCCCCAAGCAAACACCGCGGCTTATGGTCGAGTTCAGTCTATGTGGGGGTGACGATCGGGGTGATGGCGGCGACGGCCGTGGCGGCGTCACTCACTTGGCTGCTGGGTGCGCAGGCCATGGCTGAGTACGGGTGGAGGATCGGCTTCGCCATGGGTGGAGTACTCGGTATTTATGCGTTGTTCTTGCGCCGCGGTGCGCAGGAATCTCATGTGTTCGTAGAGCAGCAGGGGCAAGCGCAGCCGCCGCGCAAGCTGTCCACGGGGGAGATGCTGCGCGTCGCGCGTAACATCGTGATGCTCGCTGCGGCTGCCAATGTCACCTACTACGCCTGGGTCACGTTCGGCGCTTCGACGGCGATTGCCCGAGGCATGGACGCGACGGGGGCCTATGTGGCCAGTCTTCTTGCGCAGATCCTCTGCGTGTGCTGGTTGCCTGTGTGTGGGATGTTGTCCGATCGGGTAGGGCGTCGGCCCATGGTCATCGCCTGGGGACTGGGCGTGATAGTGCTGACCTATCCCCTTTCGATCATGGTGACCACAGAGCCCTACACGCTGTTTCTGGCCCAGGTGCTCGGGCTCGGCGCCTGGTCGTTGATCGCGGCGATTTTCCCCGCTGTGTTGTCCGAGCAGGTGCCGACCCAGGCACGCGCACAGGGCGTCGGTTTGGTGTCGTCGGTGTCAGTGGCGATCTTTGGTGGCACCGCCCCGTATCTACACAGTTATCTCAGCGGCGCCGACCTTGGCTACCTGTACGTCAGCTATGTGATCGGGTTGGGCGTGGTCACTGTTCTGGCGGGGCTTGTGATCGACGAAACGGCAGGCATCGACCTTGCGCACATCGAGGCACCAGGCACTCGAGTCAACGCGAGTGCTTTGGCGGGAGGAGCCGCAGAATCAGCCGATCAAAGGAGCACGACTCGATGAATTCCACAGACCTCAAAAACGCCGCTGCACGCGGTGAACGACCCGGCGCCAACGTGACCGTCAGCCAGACTTCGGGCCCACGTCAGGCCGCACGCGAGACCTGGGTCGAAATGCCTTCCGAGGCGGGTGCGGCAGCCGCCTGGTGTTACTCGGATCGCCGTGCCTATAGCCCGGGTGATTGTGTTTGTTTATATGTGTCCTCAAACCGCCCTCGAGTGAAGCTGCGGATCTACCGTGATGGCGCCATCACCCACACGTTGCATACCACCGACAGCCTTGAGGCTCGATTTTACCCCCTACCCGCAGGTGCCTATGAGCATGGCTGCCAATGGCCTGTGTTCATGCAGTGGTCAGTGCCGGCGGATGCGGAGCAGGGTGGCTATATAGTGGAAATGCGCGACGGTGACGACAGCGTTCTCGGGCATCATCTCTTCATCGTCAAGGCGCTGCACCCGCGTGCCGATGCCTTGGTGCTCGTCGCTGCCACCTCGACGTGGGCTGCCTATAACGACTGGGGCGGTGCCAATCATTACTTTGGTATCCACCCTGGCATGCCGCGTGGTCGCTCACCCTTGCTGTCGGCGCAGCGCCCCTGGGCGCGAGGGCAGGTGTGGCTACCGGAGGATGCCCCCCGCTGCGTCAATGCGACCCGGCCCCGCAAGCCTGGGCCGGCGCGCTATGAGTTCATCGAATGGGCCAGCCTCAATGGCTACGCCAAGTACTACGCGCTGGCGGGGTGGGCGTCTTACGAGCGCCCCTTTGTGGTCTGGGCCGAACAACAAGGCTATACGGTGCATATCCTGACCCAGGACGATGTGCATCACGATCCGCACGCGCTTGAGGGCTACGCCTGCGCGGTCTTCGTCGGGCACGACGAATACTGGACGCGGGAAATGCGCGACCACGTCGACGCCTTCGTCGAACAGGGCGGCAAGATCGCCCGCTTCGCCGGCAATTTCATGTGGCAGATCCGCCTGGAAGAAGGGGGGCGGCGGCAGGTGGCCTACAAGTACGATGCCGGTGCGCTCGACCCTGTGGCCGCTACCGAGCCTCATCGGCTAACCGGGGCCTGGGAGGATCCGAGGGTCAATCATCCCGGCGCAAAGACGTTCGGGGTGAACGCTTTGCGCGGAATCTACGGCAGCTTTGGGGGAATGGCGCCGCGCAGCCCGCGAGGGTATACCGTCTTCAGGCCCGGGCACTGGGCGTTCGAGGGGACGGGCCTGGGTTACGCGGACATGTTCGGAGACGAAGCCAACATCTTCGGCTATGAGGTCGATGGCCTGGAATACACGTTCGTCGACGGCCTTCCTGAACCGCTCGGTACCGACGGCGCGCCCTGCGGATTGCACATCCTCGCAATGGGCTGGGCGACCAATGCCGAGCATGGCCGGGCCGAGGACGCCTATTCACTGATGCTCGGCGATGGCGATGCCCGGTTTCGCGCTGCCGTCCTGGCGCCCGACCTCAGCGACGCCAGCATCGATTTGCATAGCCGCGGGACTGGCATGGTGGTGCATTTCCAAAAAGGCCAGGGTGAGGTCTTCACCGCCGCCACGTGCGAATGGGTACACGGGCTCATGCAAGCAGACGTTTACACGGTGATGATCACCAAGAATGTGCTTTACCGTTTTCTGGGCAATACGCAGGTCCAGTGATCGCACTTGCCTTTGGGAAGAGCAGAAAAGCGATGAGGTCCAGCACTTCCTGGGGGCTCAACCAATCTCCAGCCTACTGATCAGGCCGTCGGTCAGACCGAATTTGAATCTCACCACGGCAGGGCTGGCGGGAAATGTTCCGCTGAGCCTTACCTTCATGATGACCAGTCCATCGTTTTCCCAGCTCTCGACGGGTTCGGCGGTGTATTGATACTTTTGTTTCGCGGCTTGCTTCCACGACGCAATTGCTTCAAGCCCGCAGAACGTAACCCCTTCATCAGTGACCGAGGCGTCTTTGGTAAACAAGTGCTCAACCACGTCATGAGCCGCACCTGCTTCGCTAGCGAAATAAGCTTCAATTACTGGGTACCGAGTGATGGTCATCGAGAGAACTCCTGCTGACGTGGCGAGATGCTCATGATCAACGCTAGGCGGTATCCTCACAAGAACGCACGAAAAAGTAAGTGACTGCAATGAGCCGCCAAACGTTATATACACCCGACTCTGCTGCTGAGGACGTCAACTGCGTTTTGGCACTGCTGCGCGGCAGATGGAAGTTGGTGATTTTGTTTCACCTATTCGATGGAAAAATTCAGCGCTTTTCGGATCTCGAACGTCTGGTCAAGGGCATATCGCAAAAGATGCTCGCTCAACAGCTTCGCAGTCTCGAAAGCGATGGGTTGGTCATCCGAACGGTTCATGACCTGAAACCACTTCAGGTCGACTACCGTCTCACGCCGTGGGGACAGCAGCTTTGTCCAGTGCTCGATAGCATGCTCGAGTGGTCAGCATCATCGGTATGAATGCGGGTCATCACGCGCACACGATGGGCAGCTTCTATAGACTGTCTGGATCGCCAAAAAACATTTTGACGGGGCTCTAAAACGGTAGTTACAGCCAGAAAAAATAGAATTTTGCCCCCATTTTTGCCCCCAATTGCACTGGGTGTGCGAGTGATCGCGAGTGGCGATTTATGACATGGATCTGGGTGGCTGTGGTTGGTATTCAGTGCGCCTCCCGATACTGGATGAGAACCCGAATGTGGCAAATCCGTGGTCGTTCGGAAAAGGATATGGAATATGAGTGGATATCCCTAAGCGAACTTGTCGGGCCTGTTTCTCATCCCCTATTCAGCGATAATCTCTAGTTATCCAAATATTGATGGATCACACGCGCAGACAGTGCGCGGCAGCGCTCACAAATAGTAGAAGAAACACCAGGCCCCCTAACGCAAATGAAAGACTGCTCATATGGGCAACGAAACCGATCACCGCCGGGCCTATCAAAATTCCTGCATAGCCCATGGAGATAACCGCCGGTATGGCGACTCTTTGGGGCATGCGGTCCTGTTTTCCGGTGGCGGTAAACAGCACTGGAACAATGTTCGAGCATCCTGCGCCGAGCAATGCATATCCCAGTAACGAGGCGGGCCAGCCCTCGAATCCAAGCGATACGAGCATGCCGGTGGCAGCAATCATTCCGCCATAAGCCACCACGCGCACGCCGCCGAATCTGCGTACGAGGGCATCCCCTGTCAGCCGTCCCAGGGTCATCGCCGCCGCAAAACTGGCATAACCCAAGCCGGCCAAGGTGGGCTCCATGTTCCGGCTGGATACGAGAAAGACAGCACCCCAGTCCAGTACTGCGCCTTCGGTTAAAAAAACGATGAAGCACAGCGCGCCCAGTAAAAAGACAATGCCTTTTGGGATCGCAAAGATCGGGCCGTCTTTTTCGGTTCCATAGGTCAATAAACTTGGAATCGCTTTATACAGGCACCCCATTACCACGATGACGACGCACAGCACTGAAAACACCGGTTCTAATCCCATGCTCAACAGTGCAGTCAACGCGCCGGCACCCAGAATGCCTCCGACGCTGTACAGGCCATGGAACCCCGACTGAAGTGCCTCGCCACTGTTTTTTTCCACAATGATGGACTGAATGTTCATCGCACAATCCAGCATGCCCATAGCCGCGCCAAACAGCACTACGGCCAATGCCAGGCCCGGCAGCCAACTGAGGCTGCTCAACAGTACAAGCAATACACATAAAGTCGCAGTGGAACACACAATGACTGGGCGGCAGCCGTAACGTGCGGTGAGGTGCCCGGCAAACGGCATGGCAACAATCGACCCCACGCCCAGGCCCAGCAGCAAAAGCCCCAACCCGCTTTCGTCCAACCCCGTGCGCGCCTTGGCAAGCGGCACTAAGGGCGCCCATGCCGACATGACAAGCCCTGCGATCAGGAAAGCAATACGGGTTGACGTGCGTTCGCCGTAATTGGCGTTGATCGCTAACGATGACGTAGTCATTTGAATCACCCAAACAGGCACACGAAGAAAGGCCTGGCAGCGACTGCGCTGAGGCCTGGAAGGAGGAGGGGGCAAGTTGCTAAGGCGTAAGCCTTTCAATGCACGACTGTATTGAAAGGCTTACCCATCAGGCATCGTTCTTATCCGACAGACTTCAAGGGGATAGGCCCCTTGATCCTTTCCATCATGGTGGCGCAATACCAATCATCGAATTGGCAGACACCGGTCTCTGCGGTCTCGGAATACGGGCCTGGCTCATAAGAGGGTGAAGTCACACCACGCTGCGTGCCTTCTACCAGAGTGCGGTCCTGATCGTTGGTCGCGATCCATACCTTTGTCAGCCGATCAATGTCGTAGTCCACGCCTTCTACGGCAGTTTTGAGCACCAACCACTTGGTGGTCACCAAGGTTTCCGTCGCGCTGATGGGGAGCACGCGGAAGCTCAGAGCGTGGTCCCCCAGGAAGTGGTTCCACGTCGACGGATAGTTGAAGTACAGCAGTGCGCCGATATCCGCTTCGCCGGTGGTATCCAGGCGGCTGGTCACCGCGGGCTTGCCGTCCATGGTGTAGCTCACCGCGCCCTTGGACAATGGGATGCGGGTCATGCGGAACTGGCCTTTGATGTCCATCACCAAGCGGCTCGGCAAGCCGGCTTTTTCGCATTTGTTCCAGTAAGCGGAAAGCTCGGGATCGTCGTCGCCGCTGGTGCCGCCCACGGAAAGGTTGTCCACGAACGATTGCAGCAGCTCGGGATGAGATCCGTCGCAGTGGTAGCACTCACGGTTATTTTCGAAGACCAGTTTCCAATTGCCTTTCTCGACGATATTGGACTCAAAGGCCACTTTGCAGTCATCGAGGTTATGCGGGGCGACAAAGGGGGTCACGGCGGTACGGAAGTGTTCGAAATCCGGTGCTTTGCTCGCGACACACACATAAATAAAGGTGTTCACGATTTCGCAGTGAACGCTTTTGAGGTTGTATTCGGATTTGTCGAAATCCTGCCCCATGTTCCCGGCGAATAGCAGGTTGCCGTCCAGCTCGTAGGTCCACTTGTGGTAAGGGCACACCATTTTGGCGACTTTGCCATGGTCGGCTTCACAAATCTTGGCGCCACGGTGGCGGCAAGCATTGTGAAATGCTCGCACTTGGCCGTCCTTGCCGCGTACCACGGCCACCGGGTAGTCACCCACTTGCAGCGTGAAATACTGACCGGGCTTTTCCAGTTCAAACGTGTGTCCGGCGAAGATCCAGTCTTTGTGCCAAATTTGCTCAAGGTCCTGGCGATAGACGCCTTCGCTGCTATAGAGCTTTCCCGGGAGTGAGTGCCATGGTTTACGTTGGGCAATCAGGTCAAACACGGTTTCTTTATTATCCATCTTATCCTCCCAGGATAAATAACGTGAGCGCTCACCTTTAACGGTGACTTTTATAGTGCTCTAAAAGTTCGGCATCGGTTGGCTGCTTAATGGCGGTGCAATAACTTCATGGCCTTTTTAGATAGATGACAGCCTAGGGGGCTGTCGCGACGCCCGCAAACGACATTTCGTAGGGGCAATCAATAATTCCAGGTTATCGATCAGCCGCTTCCTCGGAATGCGTAACGCTTGAAAATATAGGCTTCAGCGTCGTAATGGCTGAGTGCGCCTGACCCAATGAATGAATCGCGTGCTTCACCGCAAGGCTTCGTTCAACTCCAAGATTGCTACTGAACAGGTCGAATTTTCCATCCAGCTCAGCGGCCGTCATCGCGGTGTGCGGATCACCTTTTGCCGCTGTCACAGGGCTGACGATGATCGTACCGTCTTTCAAGGTAAGGGTAAGTCTGGAAAGAATTTCATCCGGGAAACGCGCGGAAATATCCGCCGCTTCGACAATCTCGATGCGTGAACTCAGCGAGAGAATATCGGGTGCGGTGATTGAGCCCCCCGTGATTTCATCAGGCCCCAGCTTGCCTCGCACAATCAGCGCTGCCAGCGGAAACGCCAACGCGTATTGGGCTTCATCTGCGTTACGTGGGGTATGGCCTTGCAGGCACATCGATTCGAAGAAAGTTTCCACGCGAATTGTTTCAAGGGTGCTCGCGCTCACTTCGGGATGCTGGCGCTGTAATTCAAGCATTGCCGTCAAGGCGGGTTGTGCCCATCGGCATACGGGCCATGGTTTGAAGTACTGGCTATCGATTTCCCAGCGGTTTCCTATATCCGCCCAGTGCGGCGCGACACTCGGGTCTTCCACGATCTCCGCGGGGGCACCGGTCATGCCTGCCTGCGCCATCAACAGTGCATTCAAGCCAACGTAAGCGCCTGCTCCATGTGCATCGCGCAACATGGTCGGTGCCAGCACCACACGCATCATTGGGCAGCGTGCGCTGAAATACTCGGCAATGCCCAATGCGTGCCGAAAGGTCGGCTCATCGAACTCAAGCAATCGTGCTCCAGCACACACCACCCCCATGGCGGAAAAACCACCAGAAGCGTGGTAGGTGGGTGAGGTTGCCATCAATGCAGTGCCAGCGCGCAGCGCGGTTTCATAGCCAATGCACAGCACCGAAAGAAGTTCGTGCCCGCTGATCTCCTGGCCGTTGTGGTGCAATGCGTCGGCCAGGGCCAGCAACGCCGGAACCACCGTTGCGCCGGCGTGCCCTTTGGATTTGAAGTGCCCTTCGTGAGCGTCCAGGCTGTCTGCGGAAAATCCGCCAGCCCAGGCGGCTCCAAGCATACTGACGCGCTGGCCATCGAACATCAGCCGACTGGTGTACACACCACCGGGGTAGTGGAGGCGTGCATAGCTGCGCATTATCTCGCTGGTGTCATTGGATGCCGCACCGGCCATCACACCGACGATATCCAACAGGCTGTTTCTGAGTATTGCTTGCGTGTGGGCGGGTGCTTGTTGGAGATCGAAATCGCGACAAAATTCGAACAGTGACATCCCGGGCATTCCTTACGAAAATCATTATGGCGTCGCTGCACGATGATCCAGAGAGGGCTCACCGTTCCAGCAACATTTTCGTAGGGCAATCGATAACAAAAATGACGACTCTGCTTCTAAGGTATGCGGCGTCAGCGGGGGAACTTGGCCAGGAGCCACTCACGAAACCGGCGCAGCTCATCTTCGTTCTCGGCGTTTTCTCGACAGCTTAAGTAGTGCGAACTGTTGCGCAGCTGAACTTGCTGCTGGATCGGCCGCACCAACACCCCACGTTCTACCAGCCGGGTAACCAGGTGGTTCCAACCCAGGGCGATACCTTGGTGGGTCAGCACCATGCTGATCAGCAAGTTGTAGTCGTTGGCATTGAAAATCTGGGGGCTGTCTTGCGGGCGATCATCAATGTCAATCGACTGAAAGGCAAACCAGACACCCCAGTCAACGTGCTCGGCTACCTGGGATCGTCCGTAGGGGCTCAGGTTCAGCAGGGCTGAGTCTCTCAGGCCTTCGATCGTCGAGATTTCCGGGTGTTGCTCCAAAAATTGCGGGCTGCACACGGGATAGATCACGTCATGGCACAACGGGTAGCTTTTATAGTCGTTCCGGACACGGGCCATTTTGGTAATGAAGACGTCCGGCTGTACCCCGGGCTCCATGGTCAGGAAGTTCTGCGTCGTGACCAGGTTCAACTCAATGCCGGGGTTTTGTCTGATGAATTCGGGCAGGTGGTCTGACAGCCATAGGGCGGAAAAGGCGGGAGAGCAGCAGACGGTCAGCATTTTTTTGGAGGACTGGCTGCTGCGGATTCGCTCGGCTGCCTGGGCGATGTTTACAAATGACAGCTGCGCGGCATCAAAGAACACTGCCCCGGCAGAAGTCAGTTCGACAGCACGCCCTACGCGGTTGAAAAGCTGCGCACCCAAGTACTCCTCCAGCTCGCGAATCTGCCGGCTGATAGCCGCCTGCGAAACACAAAGCGCCTCGGCGCCGAGGGTGAAGCTCTCGTACTTGGCAGCCGCTACAAACGCTTTCACGGCCCTCAACGACGGCATTTTCAGCAGAATGCTGTCAGGGTCGACATGCTTTGACATCCTTACGTTCTCCTCATGCAGCCGCTCCCCAGCGAAGCGACGCGAGAGTAACTGAAGCCAGGCGGTAAAAACGGTGTGCAGGTCGTTTTTGAGACATTACGGGTCGTTCCTGTGTGCCGCAGCAAGAAAACTGTCCGCTTGAGACGATCTATAACCCGACGTTATCCAATTGTCCCTGTAAATGTAGTTGGAATTGACGGTGGGTTACTACTAAATTTGAAACATCCCTCTTTCCTAGGGGCCGAAAAATAATAAAAGGAAACCCGTCGTGAAACTCTCTATTCATTACCGCTGCCGTTTAAAACTATTTTCGATCGTTTGCGCATTGCTTAAAGCGAATAGTGCTGAACACGAAGGGGCAAGGTATGACTAATTCCGACGAAATCATTTCCGTCAAAAATGTCTATAAGGTATTCGGCACTCAGCCGGACCTTGCAATGAAGTTGTTGGCTGATGGGGCCTCTAAAGAAGAGGTCTTTAAAAAAACCGGGCAAGCTATTGGCGTCTTCGATGCGAACTTCTCCGTCCGCCGCGGCGAGATCTTTGTCATCATGGGGCTGTCGGGCTCCGGCAAGTCAACCATGGTCCGCTTGTTCAACCGCTTGATTGAACCGACCAGTGGCTCGATCTTTCTGAATGGCAAGGAAATCACTGGTCTGGCGGATAAAGATCTTCTGCAAGTGCGCAGGAAAGACATGGGCATGGTCTTTCAATCCTTTGCACTGATGCCGCACATGAGCGTCATCGACAACGTCAGCTTTGGTTTGGAGATCAGCGGCGTTGCCGAGAAAGAACGCTACTGCCGCGCCATGGGCGCGCTGGCCCAGGTTGGGCTTGCTGGTCAGGAGTTCAGCTTTCCCCATCAACTCTCCGGCGGCATGCAACAGCGCGTCGGCCTCGCCCGAGCCCTGGCCAATGACCCGGCGATCCTGTTGATGGACGAGGCGTTTTCGGCCCTCGACCCGATGATTCGTAGCGAGATGCAGGGCGAATTGATTAAGCTTCAGGCCGAGCAGAACCGCACCATCATCTTCATTTCCCACGACATTGAAGAGGCCGTACGGATCGGCCACCGCATCGCAATCATGGAAGGCGGTCGGGTGGTGCAAATTGGTACACCGCGCGAGTTACTGTGCAACCCCATCAATAAATACGTGCGCGATTTCTTTAATGGATTCGACACCAGTCGAATCCTGAAAGCGGGCGATATCGCTCAACAGGACACCAGCATCACCTATGAGCCTGGTCGTCACACCCCCCTAAAAGCAGAAGCTTCGCTCAGAGAGATTCTGCATATCGTCGCGGCCTCCGCAACGCCTATGCCGGTGGTGGATGAAGTTGGCCTGTATAAGGGCTCGATTTCCCAAGGCCATCTTCTGAGCTGCCTGAATAATAGTTAATTTGAATAATCAGAGCAGTCTCAAGTTCTGAGGGCGAGGAAGTATCATGTCGGACTTTAATTATTTGGACCCGTTCCAAAGTTTCACTGTTCCATTGGGCGCTTGGGTTGAAGCGACGCTGACTTATCTGGTACATAACTTTCGGGAAGTCTTTCGCTCGATTCGATGGCCGGTTGACCAAGTGCTTGATGGTGTTCAGTGGGGCCTGCTTTCCGTGCCCCCCACAGTATTCATTCTTATCGCCGGATTGATCAGTTGGCAGATCGGCGGTAAACGAATCGCAATTTTCAGTATCGCTACATTGACCGGACTAGGCTTGATCGGTGTATGGGCCGATGCCATGGTGACTCTCGCTTTGGTCCTGACTTCATTACTCTTCTGTGCGGTTATTGGTATTCCCCTGGGCATCCTCTGTGCCCGCAGCGACCGAATGGAAGTGATCGTGCGTCCGGTGTTGGACGCGATGCAGACATTGCCCGCTTTCGTTTACCTGGTGCCTGTGGTGATGTTGTTTGGCATCGGTAACGTTCCAGGCGTCATCGTGACGATTATTTTCTCGGTTGCGCCCTTGGTGCGCCTGACCAACTTGGGCATTCGCCAGGTACCCGCCGATAAGGTCGAAGCCGCACGTGCGTTTGGCTGCACCGCCACCCAGATGCTGTTGAAGGTCCAACTGCCCCTCGCGGCGCCGACCATGATGGCCGGATTGAACCAGACACTTATGCTTTCACTTTCGATGGTCGTCGTCGCTTCGATGATTTCCGTTGGCGGGCTTGGGCTGATGGTATTGAGCGGCATCGGCCGCCTGGACATGGGGCTGGCCAGCGTCGGCGGTGCCGGCCTGGTACTCCTGGCAGTCTTCCTTGATCGTTTGACCCAAGCGATGGGTGAGCGCAGCAGTGATCTGGCAACCGGCCAGCGTTGGTACGAAACCGGGCCGGTTGGCCTAGTGATGAAACTCAAGAAGAAAAAGAACGTAGCACGCCCAGTGACTAATTAAGCACATCTGCTCACCTACTATAAATTCAAGCGTGGTGAAATATGAAACTTGCAAACCTTAAGCAAACCGTCGTCGCGACGCTGATGGCGTCCATGTTGGGTGCAACTATATGTTCGGCAGCGTACGCCGCTGATGCAAAAAAACCGGGTGACGGTGTTTCCATCACGCCTATTTTCCCGACTATTGCTGAAGAGCGTTTTCGCGGTGAGGTGGCAATTGCAGGCTTGAAAGACCTTGGCTATGACGTGAAGGCCCCCAAGGAAGTTGATTATCCCGCGATGTTCCTGGCGCTTTCTTATGGCGATGCGGATTTCACCGTGCATGAGTGGGAGAACCTGCACGCTGCCTTTTATAAAAAAGGCGGCGGCGACGACACAATGGTGAAAGTTGGCCAAGTCATGAAGGGCGTGCTGCAGGGCTACATGATCGACAAGAAAACAGCCGACGCATACAACATCAAGGATCTCTCGGATTTGAAGAAGCCGGAGATCGCCAAGCTGTTCGACGCCAATGGCGATGGCAAGGCAGACATGACCGGCTGCAACCCCGGCTGGGGTTGCGAAGTGATGGTTGAATACCACATGAAAGCCTATGGCCTGGGCCCAACCGTCGTGGACAACCGGGGTTCTTACTTCGCGCTGATGGCAGACACTATCGCCAGGTTCCAGCAGGGCAAACCCGTGTTGTATTTCACCTGGGTGCCGCAATGGATCTCCAGCGTGCTGGTGGAAGGGCGCGACGTCGTATGGCTGCCGGTTCCGTTCACCTCGTTGCCTGATGGACAAGACAGTAAAGACACCTTTTATCAGGGCAAAAATCTCGGTTTCCCGGTAGATACCGTTAACGCTGTGATGAACAAAGAGTTTGCCGAGAAGAACCCGGTGGCTCGCAAGTTTCTGTCGGAAGTCAGCATCACCACGGAAGACGAAAGTGCCCAGAACCTGCGTATGCAAAAGGGTGAGAAATCACTCGCTGACATCAAGCGCCATGCGGCCGAATGGATCAAGGCTCACCAGGCGCAATACGATGGTTGGTTGAGTGACGCGCGCGCCGCAGCCAAGCAATAGAAAACAGCAAGGAAAGTGCTGCCAGCTCGATTGAGCTGGCCATACGCGGCACCGGCTGCGTTTGTTTTACGTAATAAAGTGATCAGGTGGCGAAGATAATGGATACCTTCCAAAGCTCGTTGAAGTTCCAGAATATTGGATTTCGGCAAACTACCGACTCGGTCGGTCATGAAAAAGTTGTACGAGTGGCATTCATCTTGCTCGACCATTTTTCATTAACTGCACTCTCAACAGCGATGGACGCGCTGGCGACCGGCAATCTGATCAACAGTAATACCGTCTACAAAGTATCGACGTATTCGCTCTTGGGCGGACTGGTTGAAAGTGATATCGGCATACCGTTGTCCTCGGAACGTTTGAACGTTGAAAAAATCAATCACGATGCTCTTGTGGTTATCGGTGGGCAGCGGGTAAGGCTGTCCAGCAACCCCTCCATTCGCCGCGCATTGAAAAAGGCGGCAGGGGGAAGGGGCATCGTCGCGGGTGTATGGAATGCTGCGTTTTACCTGGCCGATGCGGGCTTGCTCGATGACCAGGGTTGCGCCTGTCATGCCGATAGCTGTGCGTTGATAAACGAGTATTACCCCCAAGTGAAAACGGGGGAGTCCGAATACACCTTTACCCAGGGGCGCGCGACGTGCGCTGGTGCTTCATCCGCGCTGGATATGATCCTGGCAATTATGCAGGACCTCAGCTCACAGCGCGATGCTGATCTCGTGGATGAAATCAAACGTGTACATCAACCCAAAAAGCCTCAATTCAATACCGTAACCCGTGGTGCTGTCAGCCTGGTTAAACCGGTTCCTAGCCCGCTGAACGTTGCGGTCTCCCTGATGGAAAACCACATTGAAGAACCCATGGAGATCGATGAGATTGCCAGCCACGTGGGGGTTTCGCGTCGACAGCTTGAGCGCAGGTTTGCGCGCTATTTAAACGCGGCGCCCAACCGCTACTACCTGGAACTGCGACTTACCCGCGCCCGCCAACTGATTATTCAAAGTAATCGCTCGTTGACGGACGTGGCACTCGCTACCGGTTTTGTCAGCTATCCGCACTTTTATAAGCGTTTCAAGGATTTGTTCGGCCTGCCGCCCATGACGTTCAGGGATAACTATTATTCCAGCGACTTTAGCAATTCGGAACGCTATGCAATTGCGGCAGGTTTTTGAAACGCGTTTGGCCGGTGTGTCGTCGGTTAGTTATTTAGTTTATTTCGTCCTGCGCATGGTGTTGTGTTGGACCCGGTAATGCATTCAACTTTACGGTCCTACTATTATGAAAGTTACCTCGTTACCCGCCGACGATAATAGCTGTGGCTGGTTTCATTTAAGCCGGCCGCGTAAGCCTAAGCCCGCCCACCACGGACACAGTACTGCCCGTTGGGTGATTATTGGTGCGGGTTTTACCGGGCTGGCGGCAGCCCGGCAACTGGCGATGAGTTTTCCGAATGACGAGATCGTGCTGGTTGAGGCTCAGGAGGTTGGTCTCGGGCCCTCCGGCAGGAATGCCGGGTTCGCTATCGATCTGCCCCATGATATAGGCGCTGAGGATTACATCGGCGACATCGCCCTTGCCAAGTCTAGCCTGAAGCTCAATCTGGCAGGGCAGTCCATCCTGCGCGACTTGGTCGATCAATATGGCATCGACTGTCAGATGAAGGCCTGCGGCAAGTACCAGGCGGCCGTGGAGGACCGCGGCATCGCGGTACTCGAAGCCTATCGGCGTGGTCTGGATAAGTTGGACCAACCCTATCAAATGATTGAGCAAGATGAGTTGCCCAATCACCTGGGTACGCACTTCTACCGTAAGGCGTTATACACACCGGGTGCCGTGTTGCTTCAGCCGTCGGCACTGGTCAAAGGGCTCGCTGACCATTTGCCAGCCAACGTGACGTTGTATGAGCGTACGCCGATTCTCGAAGTTGAGTACGGTGCGAAAACCGTACTGAAACATGCCAATGGAAGTATCACCGCCGACAAGCTGATCCTGGCAAACAACTCATTTGGCATGCGCTTTGGTTTCCTCAAGGGCCGGATGCTGCCCATCTATACCTACGGCAGTATTACGCGGCAATTGACGCCAGAAGAGCAGGCACAACTCGGTGGAAAACCGTATTGGGGCGCGATCCCAGCTGATCCATTCGGAACCACCGTCAGGCGTACGCCGGATAACCGCTTACTGATCAGAAACAGTTTTAGTTTTAATCCCGACGGCCGCAGCGACAGTCGATATAACGAGCGATTCATACGCCGTCATACAGCCTCGTTTGATAAACGCTTTCCCATGTTGCCCAACGTCAATTTTGAATACACCTGGGGCGGTGCATTGGCCATGACTCGAAACCACAACGGTTTCTTCGGTGAGTTGGCCCCCAACGTTTATGGCGCGTTGGGTTGCAATGGCTTAGGCGTGACCCGCGGCACAGTGACAGGGCAACTGCTTGCAGAGTGGCTCGCGGGCCAACGTGATGAACGGATCGATTTTCTATTGAACGCACCAGGCCCGAACAATAATCCGCCGGAGCCGTTTCTCTCGTTGGGTGTCAACGCAAATCTTAAATGGGGGCAGTACCGCGCCGGTCGAGAAAGCTGAGGTCACTTTAGCTGGCTATTGCAAGCACTAAGGATAAGGACGAGAAATGAAGAGCGCTGTTGTTTCAATTGAAGACGTCCCGCTGAATGCGTTTCATCGGCTACTTACTGTTCGCTCAGGCGGCGGTTCCTTTGTTGACGGATACGTTCTGAGTATTATCGGCGTCGCGCTGATACATATGTCAAAGTCCCTGGCGCTGGATGATTTCTGGGAGGGCATGATTGCCGCCTCCGCACTGATCGGGATTTTTTTCGGTGGCTTCCTGGGCGGTTGGTTGACCGATGTCATGGGGCGCAAACGTCTCTTGTTTGCGGGGCCTACCTTATTCATCGTCGCGTCCTTGGCGCAATATTGGGCCGAGTCGGCCGTCGTTATATTTTTCCTCCGGTTGTTGTTGGGTATTGCCGTTGGTATCGAATACCCAGTGGCGACATCGTTACTCGTCGAATTCCTTCCCAAGAAATACCGCGGCCCACGATTGGCGATGCTGACCATCCTCTGGTTCGCCGGTGCCGCGACCGCCTACATCGTCGGCGAAGTCATGTTCAATGCATTGGGTTCGGATGCCTGGCGACTGGTACTGGCCAGCGCCGCAGTCATCGGCGCCCTTTTGTTTATCGTGCGTCTGGGCACGCCGGAATCACCGCGTTGGCTCATCAAGCAGGGACGAACAGCGGAGGCCGAGGCGATTATCAAGCAGGTTTATGGCGAGCATTTTTCGCTGGCTAACCTGCCTGAGGAACCTGCCGGCGAAAAGATCACGATCTTCAACCTTGTGCATTCCGGTTACGGTAAGCGCATGTTGTTTGTGGTGGTCTTCTGGACCTGTTCTGTCGTACCGCTATTTGCTGTGTATGCATTTGCCCCCAAGGTATTGGCGGCGTTGAAAATAACCGGTGATTCGGCTTCGCTGGGCTCGGTTGCGATCACATTGTTCTTCGTCATCGGCTGCATTATCTCCACCCGGATAATCAATTCGATCGGTCGGCGAAATCTGCTTATTTACAGTTTCCTGTGTTCAGGCTTGGCGTTGTTGGGTCTGGCCATCGGCCATGCGGGCCCGAGCCTTTTGGTGCTGTTCTTTTTCGTCGTTTACGCCCTGTTTATCGGCGGCGCACAAGTGCTCACACTGGTTTATCCCAATGAACTGTTTCCCACAGAAATTCGCGCATTTGCGGTCGGCGTAGGCACGTCGCTCTCACGCATCGGCGCCGCCGCGGGCACTTACTTGGTGCCGATTTCATTGAGCAAGTTAGGGATCGCCGAAACCATGTATGTCGCCGCCACCATTTCGTTGGTGGGGCTCGTGTTGTCTTGGGTGCTGGCGCCTGAAACGCGGTCACTCAACCTGCAACAAGCCGCCTCGTTGAATTAGCAACCCCTGGATCAACCCTTGGAATTACTGGAGAAAACAGCATGAACTTTGACGGCATTTTTACCCCCGCGATAACTCCGCTCTCTTCGGATGGTCAAGTTGATTACTCGGCCTTTGATGAAGTGCTTGAATACCTGGTCGAGTCCAAGGTTCACGGCATCATTATCGGCGGCTCCACGGGCGAGTATTACGCTCATACTCCTGCTGAGCGTCTGGCGGTGGCTGAACGTGCGAAGAGTGTCCTGCAAGGTCGTCTGCCACTGGTTGTCGGCACCGGCGGGATCAGAACCGAGGATTCGGTGTACTTTGCTGAGCAAGCCAAGGCTATCAAGGCAGATGCGATCCTGGTGGGTTCTCCGCCTTATGCCTTGCCCACCCAAAAGGAAATCGCCACCCATGTGCTGGCGGTAGACAAGGCAGCAGGCCTGCCCATCATGCTCTACAACTACCCGGCGCGTATGGGGGTGGCCATGGGAGATGAGTTCTTCGAAGCGATTGCGCAGTGTAAGAACATTGAAGCGATCAAAGAAAGCTCCGGGGAAATGAATCGCCTGCATCGCCTGGCCTGCGCCCATCCTTCGATCCAGATCTCGTGCGGTTGGGATGATCAAGCCCTGGAGTTCTTCGCCTGGGGCGCTCGTAGCTGGGTATGCGCCGGCTCCAATTTCATTCCTCGCGAACATGTTGCGCTGTATGAGGCCTGCGTGATTGAAAAGGACTTCGACAAAGGCCGCCGCATCATGTCTGCCCTGCTGCCGTTGATGGACTTCCTTGAAGGCGGCAAATTTGTGCAATCGATCAAGCATGGCAGTGAGCTGAGCGGCTTGCGTGCCGGTGGTGTCCGTGCGCCATTGCAGGCGCTGGAAGAGTCCGAGAAGCAGGCGCTCAAAGCGGTGATCCAAACGCTTAAGCAAAACGTCGCGTACATTGTGGGAGGTGCTTGAAATGGCTGATCTGCTGAGTAAAGAAGCCTACCGCGAACTGGCTGGCAAGCTTGAGTTTCGCACTCAGGCGTTTATTGACGGCCTGTTTCGCAGCGCGAAATCGGGCCGTACGTTCACCACCACCAACCCGGCCACCGGTGACGTACTGGCCGAGATTTCGGCCTGTGATGCCGAGGACGTAAACGAGGCTGTGGCGGCTGCTAAGGCAGCGTTTGAGGACGCACGCTGGCAGGGTCTTTCACCTGCTGCACGTAAAAGCGTGCTGCTGCGTTTTGCCCAGTTGTTGGAAGACAACTCGCACGAACTGGCGGTACTTGAAAGCCTGGACAGCGGCAAACCCATCCGCGAGTGCCAGAACGTTGATGTACCAGAGACGATCCACACGTTGCGTTGGCACGCTGAACTGATCGACAAAATCTACGACGCTACCGCGCCGGTGGGTTCGGGCGCTGTGACTATGGTGGTACGCGAGCCTATCGGCGTGGTGGGCCTGGTGCTGCCGTGGAATTTCCCGCTGCTGATGCTCGCCTGGAAAATCGGTCCGTCGTTGGCCGCAGGTTGCTCGATCGTGGTCAAACCGGCAAAGGAAACCACCCTGAGCGCGCTGCGAGTTGCTGAGCTGGCTTACCAAGCTGGCGTTCCCGCCGGCGTGTTCAACGTGGTGCCTGGTGGTGGCAAGGAGGCCGGTGAGCCGTTGGGGCGTCATGGCGATGTAGCTATGGTCAGCTTTACCGGCTCGACCGACACCGGACGGATTTTCCTCAAGTACTCCAGCGAGTCGAACCTTAAGCGCATCGTGCTGGAGTGCGGCGGCAAAAACCCTGCGGTGGTGATGAATGACGCGGAGGACATCGACCAGGTTGCGCAACATGTCGTAAACGGCGCCTTTTGGAATATGGGCGAAAACTGCTCGGCGTCTTCGCGTCTCCTCGTTCAGACTGACATCAAGGACGCATTGCTTGAGCGCATTCAGGTGCACCTCAAAGACTGGAAGATGGGCGACCCCCTCGACCCGGACAACCGCCTCGGCTCGATGATCAGCAAAGCGCATTTTGAGAAGGTGAGGTCCTACATCGAGCACGCCAAGGACGAAAAACTGACTGTTTTGGCGGGCGGCAATACCTCTGACAATATCTTCGTAGAACCGACCATCCTGGACGGAGTAGGGCGTAGCAGTCGCCTGTTCCAAGAGGAAATTTTTGGCCCTGTGCTCAGTGTCACCACCTTCAATACCCTCGATGAGGCCATCGAACTGGCCAACGATACGGCCTACGGTTTGGCTGCGTCGGCGTATACCGGCAACCTGCGCAATGCATTGAAGCTGTCACGTGGCATCCGCGCCGGCATTGTGACCGTCAACTGTTTTGGAGAGGGGGATGCGTCTACGCCCTTCGGTGGTTACAAGGAGTCGGGGTTCGGTGGGCGGGACAAATCCATCTGGGCGCACGACCAATACACCGAGATAAAAACCATCTGGATCGACGCCTCCTGAGTGCTGCAGAGCGTGTGACGGCCTTATCGCCCCAGTCGCTGGACTGGGGCAATTTCGAAGCTGTAAAGGGGTGGGGCGAGCTTGGAAGCAACCGACGGAGTTGTCGTGAAGAGCGAGCAAGGTCTCTACGAACGGCTGAAGCAACAGATCCTGACATTGCAACTGCCGCCCGATCAGTTGCTCGATGAAGTGGCGCTAAGCGCTCAGCATGGCGTTTCTCTTACGTCTATCAGGGATATCCATCCGCCGGTCAGGTGAAGGATACGGGGTTATCCGATCTCATCATGGCGCCAGAGTCAGCTAATTGGGGCAGGCAAATACGCCGCGACTTTTTGATTGGGCATTAGGCTGGGGCATCCTTTTCAAACCATCCAAACCATGCCCTCAGATGTGCCCCCAATGTAGCAACCCACTGGAAGTGAATGAAGCCCCATGGTTTGTGGAAAGGCAGAAATGATCAGATAAACAGTCTGTCCGACGATGCCTAGAGACTCTCAGGGGCGCCAAAAAACATCTGAATCCGCGAGCGCAACCACCGCTCCCCTGGATCATTGTCCTGGGAACCGCGCCACGCCATGTGCAGCTCGAATGTCTGAGTCTCGATGGGTAAATCCTCGGCACGTACGCCGCCGGCCGCTGTCAGCGCTTCTGCCGTATAGTCCGGTACCGTCGCAACAATATCGGTGCCGGCCAGCAGGGTGCTCAAGCCGTTGAACTGGGGCACGGCCAGAACCACATGGCGTTTGCGCCCGTATTTTTCCAGTTCGGTGTCGATAAAACCGCTCAGGTCGCCTGCGAACGATACCAGGGCATGCGGCCGGGCACAGAAGTCATCGAGTGACAGCTTGCCAGGCACTGTGTCGGCGCGCAGCAGCTTGGGACTGCTACGGCGCAGTACCTTGCGCTTGGCATTGGCGGGCAAATCGTTGGTGTAGCTGACGCCAATGGAAATCTCCCCGGAGGCCAGCAGGGCGGGCATCAGGATGTAATTGACCCGGCGAACCACCAGCACCACACCGGGCGCTTCGGCACGCAGCCGCTTGAGTAGCATGGGCAGCAGGGCGAACTCGGCGTCGTCCGACAGGCCAATCCGGAAAACGGTGGTGCTGGTGGCAGGGTCGAACTCCGCTGCGCGGCTGACGGCGGTGGAGATGGAGTCCAATGCAGGCGAAAGCAGTGCGAAGATCTCCGTCGCGCGTGCCGTCGGCTCCATGCTGCGCCCAGTGCGCACGAACAACGGATCATCGAAAAGACCACGCAAGCGTGACAGCGCTGCGCTGATCGCCGGCTGTCCAAGAAACAGCTTCTCCGCCGCGCGGGTGACGCTGCGCTCGTGCATCAGGGTTTCGAAGACAATCAACAGGTTGAGATCCACACGACGCAGGTCATTACGATTCATCTCAAAGGCCCGCAAAGCGAATAAAGAATGGGGTGCGGCGTGAATCTTACGGGCAAAGACTGGTAACCTGCACCGATAAATTGAATTTGCCTGGGGATGCCTGTGACGAGGCCAGCATCAACGCCAGGCATGTCGACTATTAACAGCGACCTCTGGCCTGTTCGATAAAGCCCGGATAGAGTCCATGGTATTAGAGGTTCACAAGGCGAGGTTTGCGATGTCCCGCACGATCCGTTTTCACAAGTTCGGTCCTGCCGAGGTGCTCAAATGCGAGGAGCATGAGGATCGGCTGCCGGCTGCCGGTGAAGTGCAGGTGCGTGTCGAGGCGATCGGCATCAGTTGGTACGATGTGCTGTGGCGGCAGAACCTTGCCCCCTCCAGGGCACAACTGCCTGCCGGGCTGGGACATGAGATGGCCGGCGTGGTCACCGCGGTGGGCGATGGCGTCGATGACATGACGGTCGGCGACCGGGTCGCCAGCTTTCCTGCACAAAACGCCAATGAGTACCCGGTGTATGGTGAATCGATCGTTCTGCCGCGTACGGCATTGACTCGCTACCCCGACTCGCTGACGGCTGTCCAGGCGGCGGTGCACTACACGCCGTTCCTGATCGCCTGGTTTGCCTATATTGAACTGGCACGAGCCAAGCCGGGCCAGTCCGCACTGGTGACCGACGCCAGTCATTGTGCAGGCCCTGCTTTCGTGCAACTGGGCAAAGCGCTGGGGTTGCGTGTCATTGCCGCGACGAAGTCGGCCGATGAGCGCGATTATCTACTCCAACTGGGTGCCGAAAAAGTCATCGTCACCGAAGAGCAGGACTTGCTGCTGCAAATCAACAAGTACACGGACAATCGTGGCGTGGACATGGTACTGGACGGGCTGGGTGGTCCGCAGATGTCCATTCTGGGAGATGTATTGGCACCCCGGGGCAATCTCGTGCTGTACGGTCTGCAAGGAGGCAACCAGACCCCGTTTCCAGCGTGCGCGGCGTTCGAGAAGAATATTCAGTTCTTCGTGCATTGCCTGGGCAATTTCACCGGCAAGCCTGAACTGGGTATTGCGCAGGATCACGAAGCACTGGAAAAAGCGCTGGTCGCTATCAATCAATTGACGGCTGACCGACAGTTGGTTCCACAGATTGCCCGTGTGTATCCATTCGAAGAATTCGTCGAAGCCCATCGTTACATGGACGCTTGTCCTTGCGGCGGACGTATCGCGTTGACAATGGCGAACGCCTAGGTGCGTGAGGGCCTGTCGCCCGTCGACAGGCCATTAGCTATATACCTTCTTACACCTCGTACGCTATTGCTTCTTGCACTCCCCTGAAGCCTTCAGAAAAGACTCCGTCAACTACGCAAACGCCTGACGTGTATATTCAGCGTCAATACCCTTCGACGAATTGAAGTTGGCCGATGTCTTAAGCACCAGCCAATCTCACAGCTGGACTGGTTTTTTTGCCTGATCTGTATCTTTTATTCATCCAACGTTAGCCGATAATAGCCGCCACCCAGACAGGTCGCTATTTTCACGCTCACACAGGTGTCCTCGTGCCTGTTGAGTCAAGTAGCGCACTAAACTGTAGGAAGTTGTAAGAAATTTCCTAGGACTTATCGAACATTAAACACAACGTTTAACCTGCAAAGGTTTCAATACTGTGAGTTCTGGAAATTCGGACAATACGCGTCAAGCGTAGGCAAATGGATTGTCGGGTAATAAAGATGAGCGTAATGCATCAGCAAGCGATGACCTATATCTACCAGCAAGTACTGGAGAGGCTGCTCGGTCACTTTTCACCGCCCCAGAGAACATCGTTGCATTTCCTTATCCAGCGTTTGCTGGTTGCCGCAGGAGGTGCCGAACGTGTGACTTCTTTCACGGTGCTGCTGGCCTACGGGGGCGGCAAGGACAGTTCCCAGACGCTGGCATTGCTGCGAGCCGCGCAGCTCGCCCTTGCAGCACGCATTGGTGTGACCTTTCAGATTCGGGTAGCGACGCAGTGTCGGCCCGGCATGACCGCGTCCATGATGATCAACATCCAGCGATGCTTTTCCAGCCTGGCGCTGCAGGATGACAGTCGCGTTCAATTGTTGATGGTGGATGACCGTTACGTCTTGCCTTTCGACTATCGACGACAACCCTGTGAGGAAAGCCGTGAGCGCAGCCGTCACGAGATTCTCCTGAATGCGCACACGCAGCGTGGTGATGTGCTGGCGTCGACCCATGGCGATTGCTATGCGCAGTTGGCCAGCCTCTACAAGCTCATCCTCAGTGGGCCAGGTCGCGTCAATGTCATCATAGTGGGCGATTCACCGCACGAGCAATTGAGCTTTCTTCGCTGGGCCATACGCAATGAGCGCAAGGCAGGCGTACCGCGTCGGCCACGCCGTTACTGGCGCAGCGCTGCATTCCTGGAACTGCTGGACACCAGCGGCCCTGGCCGCCCCTGTATTTCGGAGCATGCACGGCACGTCAAGGCCTTGCGCAGAAACCGATTTGCCCACGTGCATTTCATGTCGATCCATGACCTGCGAGCACAGACCTCGGGGGAATACTGGCGCTTGATGACCGATTTTTTTCGTTTCGAATACCATAACCCCGTATTCAGTATCAGCGAGTCCGGCTGCGCCCATCCCACACTGCTGGCGCACTTGCACGGCCTGCGTGCGGAGTTCGTGCTCGACCGCTGCTATGACCTTGGCACGGACTGGTATTGGCGGCTGGCCGAACGTCTCATGCGCAACAAGCGGATGCCCGTCAGGCTCATGGAGCGTGTCCTGAGCCGGCACAGCGACCCTAATCTGGTCCAAGCCGCGCGCAGGGCAGCCAGCCAACACGCGCTGCACGCGTATGGGCTGACCGACACCCAACTGACGTGCTCACTCTTCGCGCCCATCGTCAACCGCGGCGCGGAACTCAAATACTTTCTACAGCGCTGTCACCCAGGGATGGTCATTGCCTTGCCTTATTTGCACAAGGTGTTGAGAGGGCACGGTAAACCTGAACAAGTGGTACGGTGGCTGCAAGACACCACCGGCCTGAAGATGCCTGTGCTGCGCAGCCTCTATCGCCTGCAACTGCGCGCCCACCGCAAATGACTGCTGCGGGCCGGCCAGACTTCACCTACCACGCGGTCTATCGCTACCTCGCGACACTGATCGCAGAAACCGAACCTGGCCAGCACTTCAAGCTGCCCTCACTGCGCGACCTGGCCAAGCGTCTCGACGTGTCCATCTCTACCGTGCAGTACGCTTACTCATTGCTTGAAACCGAAGGCAAGATCTATTCGGTAGCGCGCTCCGGCTATTACGCACAACCTCCCACCCGGAGTGTTTGCCAGGGCCATTACTCGGACATTCTCGATTACATGCAAAACAGTGCGTTGCGCTGGGACGCCGAGGTCTTCAGCGGTAGCGATCCTACCGTCCTGGGGACGATCGATGCGCACTTGCTGAAACTGGAGCGCGACTGGGTGCGCCAGCGCGCCCTGATGCCCGGTACCTGGCAACCCTATGGCGACCTGGCCTTGCGGCGCGTGCTCGCCGCTCGATACACCTCGTCCCCGGAAGCGTGCTGGTGCGCCGAGCATGTCTATGTCGGCGTCGACTTTCGAGCCGTCCTGGAAATACTGTGCCAGGCCATCACTGTAAAGGGGGCTTGTGTCCTCGTAACGTCCCCATGCTCATGGCCGCTGTTGCGCGTGCTGAAGTCTGCCGGCGCACGAGTGCTGGAGCTCGAACTCGGGGAGGACGGCTCGGTCGACCTGAACTCGCTTGAACGCATGCTGGGCCAATTGCCCATACGCCTGGCTGTGCTGTCCTCGAGCGTCAATGCGCCGCACGGCAGTGTCTTCACAGATGACTGCAAGCTGGAGGTGGCATCGCTGCTCAATCATCACGGTGTGTGGTGCGTGGAAAACGATACTTACGGAGAGTTGGGTTATAAGGCCACGCTCCGCATGCGTGATTTGCTCGATCCGCAGCGGCTGCTAGTGCTGGGCACGCTGGAGAAAGTGCTCGGGGCCGAGGCGAGTTATGGCTACGTCCTGTCCCGGCATTTTACCCAGGAGCTGCGGCAGCTTTTCATGCAGCGCACGTTTCGTCTGGCGCCGATCAGGCAGAAAGCCATCGCGGCCTTGTACACCGGGGGCCATGTCGACCTTTATCTTCAGGCACAACGCTCACGATTGGGTGAGCATTTGCCTGCGATTGCGCAGCAGGTGCGCAAGACCCTGGTCGAGCACATGCATTGTTTGGAACCCCAAGGTGGAGCTACCTTGTGGCTACGCGCTCGGCACCGGGTCAACATGCGGCAGGTGTTCGAACAGTTGGTCAGGCAGGGCTTCGTGATCGCTCCAGGGGAGATATTCAGTTTGCAGGGGCTGCATGACCAATGCCTGAGAGTCGATGGTACTGGCACGGACGCTGATCGGCTGAACAGGCTGTGCCAAGCGCTGGCAGCCGCGCTGATACGCGAGCGCGAGCGATAAAGGCAGGCGCAAACGGGCAGGGCGGTAGACCACGATGTTACCATTGCGATCTTTCACTCTTCGGTTCAAGGATTGCCTCGGTTTGCCTGATCTACCTGATTCCGTACGTTGCCCTTTGTCGCAGTACCTGGCTCGGCTGATGCCGTCCAGTCGCCTGACCCTGCGCTATGTCCTACAGGATGCTGCAGATCGTCTGGGTTTTGCCGACACGGATATTCGAGAAGTACCCTGGCATCTGCTGCAGCCTGGAGATCTCATCGAGCTGGTTGCCGCACTGCGCGAAGACGGCCTGGCACCTAACACGTCGTCCTTGTATATCAATGCCATCCGCGGCGTGATCAACGAAGCCTGGCGACTGGAGCTGATCAGCCAGGAACATCTGCTACGCATGCGCGCGGTCAAGCCTGCCCAAGGTACACGCTTGGGCACCGGGCGCAATCTGCGCCGGGGCCTCATTCGCGAGCTGATGGAGGTGTGCGCCGCAGATCCTCGCCCACAGGGTCATCGTGATGCCGCGGTCATCGCTATTCTCTACGGCACCGGTATGCGTAAGTCCGAGTCGGTCAACCTGGAGCTGAACCAGGTCGACTTTGCTGAACGAAGTTTACGGGTGATGGGCAAGGGCGATCGCCAGTTACTCAAGTATGCACCAGGCTGGGCTTTCGCCAAGCTTCAGACATGGCTGGAATTTCGACGCTCACAGCTTCCCCCTGAGCAGGAAGATGACGGCTTTCTGTTCAACCGTATTCGCCGGGGTAGCCATATCACCCGTGAGCGCCTGACCAAACACGCGATCTATTACATTGCGCGACAGCGCGGCCAACAGGTAGGCGTGAAGATCATGCCGCACGACTTTCGTCGTTCCTTCATCACACGTGTCATCGAAGAACACGATCTTTCCATCGCCCAGAAACTGGCTCACCACACCAATATTCAGACCACCACGCTGTATGACATGCGCGATGATAACGAGCGCCGTCGCGTAGTGGATCGCTTCGATCTCTAGTTCGATCAGTTGTACAGGCAACCTTCGCCCATTACGGTGTACTCCAATTGGTGAACCTTACCTTGCGAGTCCTGGTAGACCATGGTTGCGGGAACTGGACCACATACACGTTCAGCCACATTGCTAATGGAGAGCACTTTATGGACATCCAACTGCTGCGAATAATCATAGTGCTCGACTGTACCGGCACGACCGGCGTTGACCCCTGCAACAGTCGTAGCCTCGGGAGCGGCCGCAGCGGCCGATCCTGCTGACAAAACCAATATGACTGCCAATAAACGCTTCATGTGAACCTCCTTCGCTTCATAAGGAAGAGTCTTCCTGGCGAGGCAAGTTCAGACAACGGCACACGCAGCCGGGTCGATAATGACTATCGATGAACGCAATACGTGTGACGAGCAGGGCAGTGGTAAAGTCCACCTCGAAGTTTGCCAGCCTGATGCATCCCATTCTTCAGATCCGATGCGTCAGGCACGCTCCCTTCAAGCTCTCTTTGGTTATGTTTTCAGCCGCTGCGCTTTTGCCCAGCGGTTTTTTTTGTGTGCAGTTTTCAGTCAGCCCCCTATTATCCAGCGTCTGCCCCTCATCATCTCGACTGATCCCCAATGCGCAGGAGCGCCCTCCGTATGCCCGAACAGGACAACCTGTTGCAAGTCGCCGTCGTATTTCTCCTGGCTGCCGTACTGGCGGTGCCATTCGCCAAGCGGCTGCAGTTGGGAGCAGTGCTGGGTTATCTCTTTGCAGGGGTGATCATTGGCCCGCAGGTACTCGGCCTGGTCAGTGACCCCCAAAGCGTGGCCCATGTGTCGGAACTGGGGGTGGTCCTGCTGTTGTTCATCATCGGCCTGGAGCTTTCACCCAGGCGTCTTTGGCTGATGCGCAAATCAGTGTTCGGTGCGGGCATGGCCCAAGTGGTGGCGAGCGCTGTCATCATGGCAGCCCTGGCTTATGGAGTGTTCGCACAACCGATCAACAGCAGCATCGTTCTGGGGCTGGGACTGGCACTTTCATCGACCGCGTTCGGTCTGCAAAGTCTTGCGGAACGCAAGGAACTCAACAGCAGCCATGGTCGTTTGGCTTTTGCCGTCCTGCTGTTCCAGGACATTGCCGCTATTCCCTTGATCGCGATGGTGCCACTGTTGGCGGGGCAGGGGACAGCCGTGGCTTCAGGTGAGGGCTTGAAGCACGGGTTACAAATCCTTGGCAGCATCGCCATTGTGGTGGTAGGAGGGCGGTATTTACTGCGTCCGGTGTTCCGTATCGTCGCCAGCACTGGCTTGCGTGAAGTGTCCACCGCCACCGCGCTGTTAGTCGTCATGGGAACCGCATGGCTGATGGAGTTAGTGGGTATTTCGATGGCACTGGGGGCCTTTTTGGCCGGCTTGCTGCTGGCTGACTCGGAATACCGACACGAACTGGAATCTCAGATCGAGCCTTTCAAGGGACTGCTGCTCGGACTGTTCTTCATCAGTGTGGGCATGGGCGCCAATCTGTCCATTCTATTTGCATCGCCGTGGACGGTATTGGGGTTCACCGTGCTGTTGGTTGCGATCAAGTTGCCCGTACTGATTCTGGTCGGGAGGCTCGCCGGCGGGCTGAGCCGGGTCAGTGCGGTGCGCCTGGGGCTGGTTTTGGCCGCAGGCGGTGAGTTTGCCTTCGTGGTATTCAAGATCGCCAAGGACGGTGGGCTGTTCGATACGCAGCTGTACGACCTGCTGTTATTGACCATCACGTTATCCATGGCGCTGATCCCGCTGCTCCTGATCGCCAGCAGTCGCTGGCTCAAGCGCAAAAAGCCCGTTGTAGAGATGCCCGATCATTACCGCGATATCGACAGCGATGCGCCGCGCGTCGTGATTGCCGGAATGGGGCGCATGGGCCAGGTGGTTGCGCGTATTCTGCGCGCGCAGGATATCAACTTCGTGGCGCTGGACACATCAGTTGCTTCGATTGAGCTATCACGTAGTTTCGGCGGCGTTCCGGTGTTCTACGGAGATCCACTACGGCCTGAAATACTCAGGGCAGCGAAGGTCGACCAAGCAGAGTTTTTCATCATCGCAACAGATGATCCGCACACTAACCTGGAGACGGCCGAGCAGGTCAAGCGCCTGTACCCTCATATAAAAGTCATCGCCAGGGCGCGCAATCGACAGCATGTGTACAAACTGATGGATAGCGGGGTCCAGGCAATACGCGAGACCTACCACTCGAGCCTTGAAATCAGTCGGATGACGTTGATAGGGTTGGGCCTCAGTCCATCTCAGGCGCAAGCACGGATAAACCGATTTACCCGGCACGATGAGCAGTTGCTACAGCAGCAATATCAGGTCAGGGATGACAGTTCGAAGCTATTGCAGAGTGCGGAAGAAGCGCGCGTGGAGCTCGCGAGACTTTTCGAAGCGGATGAGCAAGAAGAGGCAAAGCGCGACCGCTAGCCACGACCCGATAATAACTCTACTAAATAATCATTTAGTAGAGTTATTATTTTATCGCATGCAATAAGCAGAAATAGGGCAGTGTGATGCACGGTTCCCGTGCCTTCACGGCTGACGCGTAAGGTACCGGCCTGAGCCACCGATGAAAAGGAACACTACCAGTGGTCATAACTATAGCCCTTGATTTGGAAACGCTAGCAGTGTTCCTGCCGGCATGCTTTGCACTGAACATGGCGCCAGGCCCTAATAACCTGCTGTCTGTCAGCAACGCATCACGCTACGGATATCGCGCATCCTGCGTCGCCGGTGTCGCCCGTTTAGCGGCCTTTGCGCTGATGATCATCCTGGCTGGTACGGGCCTGGCGATGGTACTGCACGCCTCGGAACGGGTGTTCTACGCCATCAAGATCATAGGCGCGGTTTATCTCCTGTACCTGGCCTATCAATTGTGGACCGCCGCACCTCAACTCGAAATTGAATCCTGTGATACGCGTCATGGGGTGTCGAGCCTGGCCCGGCAGGAATTCCTTGTCGCGATTGGCAATCCGAAGGCCGTGCTGATATTCACGGCATTCTTACCTCAATTCGTCAATCCCGAAGCAGACATCACGGCGCAATTCATATCACTTGGATTGCTGTTTATTGTCCTGGAGTGGATTGCGATCAGCGCCTATGCATTCGTTGGATTGCAGCTGCAAAGCTGGTTCAAAACAGCTCGCGGCAAACAGATCTTCAACCGGTGTTGCGCTGGCATGCTATCGGGAGCGGCATCGATGGTGTTGCTGGCACGTCGGGGTTGATTGGAAGCTGGATCTGCAGCCAAGCGCATGGCGAGAGCATCAGGTCGACGTCCTTGAACAGAGGATAAGGTTCGGATGCTTCAACGTGGATGGGTCGTGGCTGGGATGGGTATTCTGTGGGTACGCATAATGTATATTATGTTAAATTATAGTTATTATTAGCCAGCTCCTCGCCCAACATTGAAATGGTCCTGCGTGATGGCAACGCTTCCATACCGATTCTGACAAATGGATCCCAACAGCGGCAGGACTGCGCATGACGAAGCGGCCTCGTACGATTACGAACCGCACCGCCAGCGCAAACGGTGACCCAGCCACTCGAAGCCCGCAATCACCTGGTGATTGACCGTTGGCTGACGAGTAATATTTCGTCCAAGCCCTCCTGCTAACCGTTGTTGCCCATGGAGCGACTCTGCTTACGCATGCAGAATTCGCTCTATACGCTGTCGCGCAGCCCCGGTAAGCCGTTTAACCCCAAGCAACCGCGCAACCTCCAATGCAGGGTCAGCCGCATCAATGATGCTCGCAGCAATGCGCAGCTCCTCTGCCGCAATCTCCTCGATCGAACGCGCATCGTTGGCCGATACGGGAACACGGTATGTCGACCACGCCAGCACATCACCTTCGGCGTGCCAGATGAATACCTCTTCAAAGCCCGCGTGCTGGACGTGGTGGTACTGATCGGCCAGCTCCAGCACTCGATCCCTGATCAGTCGACCAGATCGTTGGAAGCCATGTGCACGCGCCACACGTTGAACTAGGAGCGCATCGAGGATTGGCGCTTCTTGCCGGAGCACCTCCTCGATGATCTGAAGAAGCACTGGGGTGTATTCTGGTAAGTGAAACTGCTCGGCTTCGATCAATGAGGCGAGTGCCGAAAGATCAGCCACTCGATATTCACCCTGTCGTCCAGCAGCTGCTTGGGTGCCATAGGCGCGAGCGATTCGAGCCACACCCACGTCCAATAATTCCACGTCACTGAGGGTTATCGGGGATTCAACAACGGCTTCTACAACCTCCTCCCTCTCTGGCTCCACGGCGAAGTCGATCACGACCGTTGGAGGTACCGTTTCATCCGCTTGAACTGGCGCAACCGCCAACCGGGATTGATCCAGTAGGTCATTGAGGGCTGCGTGCAGCTTCAGCAGAGCGCCTTCCTTGTCCACCCACCATTCCGTCGACCACAAGCGCAGTAGATTCCATCCCAAACCTTTGAGAATCGCCCCGCGAACTTTGTCTCGGTCCCGAGCAGTGGCAGCGCTGTGATAAGTAGCGCCATCGCATTCAACGCCAGCCAGGTAATCGCCCGGCCGGTCAGGATGAACAATCCCCAGATCGATGCGGAAGCGCGATACGCCAATTTGTGGCACTACCTGCCACCCAAGACGTCGGAGTCCCTGAGCAACAGCCTCCTCGAACGGCGAGTCGTAGCCACCTACAGAGCCTTTTATCGCCTCGGCTAGTGCCCTTGGGCCGCGCTGAGCGAATTCAATGAAGTGCTTCAAGTCGCGAACGGCGCGGGCGTTGGTCCGGTTCAGGTCGATCATCGACGGATCGAACGATGTGAAGACGAGCATCTCGCGCCGAGACCGGGTGATGGCGACGTTCAGCCTACGCCATCCACCATCTTTGTTGAGCGGACCGAAGTTCATGGACATGACCGGCGCGCCCGCCTCCGTTGGTCCATAGCCTATCCCAAGCATAATCAAATCGCGCTCATCGCCTTGGACTGTTTCCAGGTTCTTCACGACCACAGGTTCGGTCTGTGCATCCTGGAAAAACGGCTCGATTTGTGGGTACTGTTTGCGTGCGGTATCCAGCAGATCGTTGATCAGCTTTTGCTGGTCAGAGTTGAGCGTGATGATCCCGATTGAGTGGCCGGCAGCAACGAACGCAGGATCAGTCAGACGCTTTACAGTCTCTCTGACGATGGCTTCAGCCTCAGCTTGGTTGTAGCGGCCCTTCCCTTTCGCATAGACACCTTCAACCCTGCGCCACTCGACAGCGCTTGCACGGGTCTCCGCAGCGGGGAAGGTAATCAGGTTGCTGTCGTAGTAACGGTGGTTGGAGAACGCGATCAAACTTTCATGGCGGCTACGGTAGTGCCAGCTCAGGCTGTGGCTTGGCACCCCTGCCCCCAAGCATTCATCCAGGATGCTCTCCATGTCTTCGGCGGTGTCATCGTCACCAGCGTTTGGACCACGGCTGAAGAAGTTGGTAGGTGGCATCTGACGCGGGTCACCGGCGATCACCACTTGCTTGCCCCGAGCGATTGAGCCGATGGCGTCCCACGGGGCGATCTGCGACGCCTCGTCGAAGATGACTAGATCAAAAGGAGGCTGATCGGCAGGTAAGAACTGCGCAATCGAAAGCGGACTCATGAGCATGCACGGGGCCAGACGATTTAGCGCGTCGCCCATCTCAATAGCCAACTGGCGGACCGGTTTGTGCCGGCGAGACTTTTGCAATTCGTGCTTGAGAATCGCGAAGCCGCTGTTCTTGGGGATGTCGTTCTTGGATGGGATAAGCCCGCAGAGCTTCGCCCGTATGTAGCGGACCGTTAGTTTCGCCAGTTCGTCGTCCAGACGAACAAATGCCCCGATGTCACTGATGTGTTCGGCAGCAACGAAGTTCCTAAGAAGCGGTTCGCTATCGATGCCATGGGTCGCGAACCAATGGGCGTAGGCAGTGACAAATGTGTCTTCAGTTGCGGTTGGCAACAGACGTCCTGCTTCCAGCGCTTGAGCCAGACTGATCAGCCCAGCCTCGGTAGCTTGCTCGCGGACTCGGCACCAATCGCACCATGCCTTTAGCTGCTCTTCTTGTTGCTGGATGGAGAGCGAGGTAGCTCGCAGTGCAGCAACAGACGGATGCGTATCGGTGCTCGTTCCAGCCAGTCCGACAAATAGGCGTGCTGCATCGTCATATCGGGACAAGGCTTGTTGCAACACTGTCAACGCAGCAGCGATTTGCCCACTTGGCGCCAGCATTTCATTCGCGTCGGTGACAAGACGCGCGACTGAGCCGCGCAAGGAAATCAGGTGGTCGGGTGACTCGGCGAGAGCACTCAACAGTCCGCGCAGATTCTCAGCCAACATAACTGCACGCAGCATGCGGGCACTGTCGCTCGTAAGCCCTTGCCAGCCCGGAATCGACTGCATGTCGCTTGCCAACCCATCCAACTCGGTTAGCTGAGCATGGAGGCGCTCGAAAGTAGCGAGATCGGCAAGGGTATCTGGAAGACCCGCTGCACCACCCAGTGTGGCTAGTTTCTTCGCTACCTTTTTCTTGGCGAACGTTGCCAGGAACCAGAACTTGCCTTCAGCCTCTTGCCAATCACCGCGCAATTGTTCAGACGGAATACGGCGGCACGCTTCATCGGCGTAATCCAGTGAGAGGCTTTCCTCAAGCTCCCTGTAGCTCTCGATCAGCTGACACGCACTTCGAGCTGATTCGATACGCGTAACAACATCGGGCGCAAATGCGAAGGAAAAGTTCTGGCCATGGGTTTCCACTACCAGAGTGACCAGATCGCATAGCTGCTGGATCTGAGCCACCTCGACCACAGGCAAATACAGGTGCGTCAGCGCCTGGGCCTTCTCGCTTGCGGCGTTCAAGGCATCAAGCGCCTGCGGCAACTCCCGCGCGGCGCTGGCGATCTCTGATTGCCAGACGTTCGACCATTGGGTCTGCGAAAGAGCACCAAACTTGCCTGACAGGTCACGAGCGGCAGTGCCGTTTAGTCCGAGCCGCCTGGAAAGGTCCAGCAGATTTCCGTACTCGGCAGCATCGTGCTGCGTGGTCGGGGCCCAGGTCAGTTTCGGTGTCTGTGGGCTGTGATCGCGGACTACACGACCAATCGCCTGGTGCAGGGAAAGGCCGTTATCCCAAGGGCGGTGCAGGACGTCAACCAACTGGTTCAGTCGTGAACGAAGGGTTTGCAACCGCGCAGCTTCATGCTCCCACTCACGGGCGCTCAATGCGTCGCTCACGTCCCACGCACGATCCAGCTGCTTGAGCACTTCTACCTTCGACGTCTTGCTTGAATGCAGTTCCAGGCAAAACTCGCCTAGACCTTTTTCAGCCAGGCGGCGATAAACCACATCCAGGGCCGCACGCTTTTCGGCAACGAAGAGCACGCGACGCCCCAAGGCCAGGTTGTGCGCAATCATATTGGCAATGGTCTGCGATTTCCCGGTGCCGGGTGGCCCATCCATTACAAAGCTATGAGTACTGGCAGAAGCAACTACGGCTGATAGCTGCGATGAGTCGGCAGGCAATGGTGCGAACAATTGTGCCGGCGTGACAGATGAATCCAGCCGCTCAGGTCGAGGGAAGTCCTCTGAACTGGCAAACCCCTCACTCACCTGAGCCGGCTCCAGCAGATGCTTGACCAAAGGGCTTTGGAGCAACTGCACCGCATTGGCGTTCAGGTCTTTCCACATCAGGTATTTGGCAAACGAGAATGTGCCCAGAACCTGCTCGGTGCTCACCTCAAACCCGGGCACATCGCGTACCGCTCGCCGCACCATGTTCCAGATGCCGGTCACATCAATGCCGCTTTCATCACTCGGTAGTTCGCCATCGAGCCCGGGGATCACCAGCTCAAAATCATGACGTAGCAGTTCAAGCAGCGTCAGGTTGAAACGTGGCTCCTCATCGAGGAGGCTTAGCGTCACTCCCGACAAAGCGCTTTTGCGCTCAAGCTTCACCGGCAGCAAGATCAGCGGTGCTGAGTACGTTTTTACGTCGTCTGCGCTTTTCTTCCATTTGAGAAAACCGATGGCCAAGAACAGCGTGTTTGCCCCACCCTCCTCTAGATCGCTGCGCGCTTTGCGAAACAGATCGATCAACGTCGCTTCAAGCTTGACCTTTTCCAGACTCGCCAGGACTTCGCCACGCGCGAGTGCCTGACGAGCGACTTCATCGACGAGGCTTTCGTTGTTTTGCTGCTCGTAGAGAGCAACGTCACGGCCACTGCTTTTCAGGTCAGGTACCGGCACCACGCGAATGCGCCCACCACTGGAGAGAAGGTCCTCAAGAGCGGCTGGGTCTGGGCAAAGAAGACGAACACCCTTGGCGCTATCTGGTAGATGCAGCAGGCGGTTGCGAGTGGTCAGATCAAGTAGTTTGCGCTGCCAAAGCGTGAGCTTGCCGGCCGGACCGTCGCTGCCCTCGTTGATTTCGACATCGAACCCTGGGAGCTGGGGAGGAGTTTCCAGCCCTTGAGCAGCGGGAAACGCGTCGGAGGTCGAGTGGATCACCTCGAGCGCTGACACTAGAGCCATGGGTCGTATCTTCTGCATGCGGGCACGATGCACGTCAATGGCCATGATGAACTGCTCATCATCGAGCTGCCGTTCGGCCGCTGCGACTGCCTGGCTGAAGCTAGGCGGATGCGCTTGTGTCGCCAAGGTGGTCTCGAAAACCACCATCTCCTTCAAATCAAGGCGTTTGCGCACTGCCGAGGCTTCGTCGGTCAGCAGTTGCGAAAACTCTTGTGGCTGCAACCAGACGCCTGCAAACGCGTGCCCTTTAGTCATCAGAAGCAAAGCGTTTAGCCCGGCCTGCTCCAGCGCCGCTGCGAACAACAAAGCGGTGTCGAGACACGTTGCAACACCGTTTTCCAGCACAACACTCGGGGGCCTGATCTTCTGGCCCTGCTGATCGAAGCTGGCCGGAGGCAATGCGTAGCTCAATTGAAAACTGCAAACCCCTGACCAGATGGCAGAGGCCAACTCCCAAGTACGGGTGCGTGATCTGCTTTCATAGCCGTCAATGCCATCTTTCTTGCCTGCCCGACGCAATACCTGCGAAGCGGCTTTGAGCACCCGGTCCACTGCTGGGTCATTAGGCATGCAGAACGCAGCCAGCAGCTCGGGCATTGCGCTCAAACCGCCCCACTCCGTTCGAGCCAGCAGCTCTGTCGGGAAACGCTGCTCCACGAGTAGGCTATCGCCTTGAACCAAGCGCATTACGACATCGGCGGTCAGGCTTTCGCTTAACCCAGAAAGGTAGCCTGCATTGAGCTTGATATCGCGCTCGGAAATGCTAAGGCGGTCACCCGCATGGATACGATCAATGTGCCACGTTCGGCTTTCAACGAAGTCCGGGTCGGTACTCAAAGTCAGGGTGAGGTTTTCTAGGGTCGTTTCTTCTTGGTTCCAGATGCTCAACTCACGTACGAGTGGTACCGCATTCTGGTGTGAGGCGAAGCCGATTTTACGGGCAATCAGCGCCTCAATCTTGATGTTCATTCACTGGCTCCTGCTGCTGCGAGCGCTGGCCTCATGAAGAGGCCGCAAATGGCGCCTATAGTCCATTAGTAATCGACGGTTGGGAATTTGTTTATCAGTGAACCAGACGGGTTGATGCGTGATTAAAGGTGAGAGGCCGCCTTTTTGCGAGCAGGCGCAGTTGCGTTCGAGCCTCGCCCTCGCCAACCTATGATCTCGCTCCAGGCTCCCGCAGTTCAGCAGAGAATTGTAGTGGTCTACCAACCCCGACACCTTAGAAGGCGAAAATAATCGCCACACAGAGGTGTTCGATGAGCAGACAACGACTTACTTGTACCCATCGGTGCCTAACGCTCCGTATCGAGTAGATCAAAACCCGCTTCAGCTACCGCTCAACGGCTGTCATGCCAACGCCGCCCTATGGGCGTGCCGAAGGCCCACCATGCCCGTCAGCGATATAAGGAACAGCACACAGAACACTGCTGCAATACCAAGGTTGGTACGCAAAGGCAACGTGCTAGCTGCGGCTGAAGCGGCAGCGCCGAACGCGAGCATCAGGCACCCTTGAAGGCTCGCAGCAACGCCAGCTCGATCCGGAAAAAGAGACATTGATCGCGCCATGGCATTGGAGAAAATGAAACCCTGGCCAAAGGCAATCAGCATGATGCCAGCCAATACGTTAAACAGGCTGAGTTCATTGGGTGATGAAGCGATCACCGCTGCCCCCGCGATGAACATTGCGGCGCCGGCCCACATCAAGGTGCCCGGCACTACAATCCGTATCAGGAAGCGATTGAGCAGCGTTCCCGTGAAGTAGCAAGCGCCCACTCCCAGAGCCGTTGTGCCGAAGTATTGGGCGCTGTAGCCCAGGCGATCCTGCACGATGTAGGGCCCCATGACATTCCAGAGCAAGAACGCGGAAAAGCTGGCACCCAAAATGATGACCGAAGACCGAAACCGGGTATCGGCGAGAATCGCGCCATAACCCGCCAATGTCTGTAGAGGACTTCTCCTGTGCTCAGGCGCGAGCGACTCTTTAAGCCCTGCCAATACAAAAGCCAACACCACCAACCCGTAAACGGCATACAGGACGAAGTTGTATCGCCAGCCCAAATGCACCTCGATTGCACCGCCGACATAGGGAGCTACAACCGGCCCTAATCCAAAGGCCAAACTCAGGTAGATGATCGCTACTGCAAAGCGAGGTCCCTTGATGTTGTCTACCAGGAGGGCCCGCGCCACGACCTGACAGGCTCCAATGGCAAAACCTTGAAGAGCCCTGGCGACCAGAAGCATTTCGATAGACCCGGATATAGCTGCCATGACGCTCCCCGCCAGGAACACCGTCAGCCCCAGCACTACAGCAGGCTTACGCCCCCACGCATCGGCCATGATTCCGAAGAAGAGCTGGCCCACCGCGTAGCAAAGCAGTGTAATCGTGATCGTGTTCTGCATGAGCGTAGAACTGGCCGCCAATTCTCGGCCTATGGAAGGAATGCTCGGTGCATAAAGGTCGATGGCGATGCCTCCGACGCTGTTGATCAGTGGTGCTAGAAAAACAATGAAATTCTCGTAACGCTTATTGGTGTTCATCGAGACGCCTTAAATGCCCGGGCGAATACTTCCCCCGGGCATGACTGGGTTGAGCGGATGCGGGTAGCAATGGTTGCTTCCGGCTGAACACACAGTAAGAGAAAATCGATGGAGGCTGGTTTCAAGAATTGGAACGGGTCGCAGAAAATTTAAAACCTTGATTCACTGACTTATCACACTGGCTTCTGCGGCGCTCTGGATCAGCTGTCTCAGGCTTGCGATATCCTGGCTTTGGCGACGCTCCTTTGCCCAGATCATGTCCAACGTGAATCTCGGGAATCCCATGGGCGGCTCGCACACCGCTACGTTCTCGGGAACCCGAAGCAAAGGAATTAATCTGGCCGGCAGGGCCAGGGTGGCGGGTACCGCCGAGATGATATTCAAGCATGCTTGGTAGCCGTTGGCCCTCACCAGAATCTGTCGAGATCTCCCGATTTTTTCGAGCCAGGCATCAACCATGTTTTTCTCGGAGAGCCAAGGTGTCGGGTAGACATGGGGTGAGGAACAGAACTCATCAAGACGCATGACGCCTGCAGCGCCTGGTTTGCGATAGCTGGTGAGACAAACGAACTCGTCGTTCAAAATGGATTGCCACTCAAGCTCTGGGTGCAGCTGGTGATACCCGGGGCCAAAGCCTATGGCAATGTCGACATCACCAGCAATCAACCGATCGATGGGCAGGTCGCGGCTCAGCCGCTCCAAATGAAGTGACACATTAGTATGTGCGTTGGCCAGGGACTGCAAGCAACGCGGCAGCAGTGATAACTCGAAATGCTCAGGGGCGCAGATCTGCCACACCTTGGTGACTGCAGCCGCCGGCCAACCCGTTTCCGCCTCCGCACAGCGGTTCACCGACTCGACGACCACACGCAGATAAGGGGCAATTTTTTCCGCCTTCGTTGTCGGGAGCAATGCTCCCTGGACAGAAGCGAACAGCGTGTCATCGAAACACCCACGTAATCTTTTCAGGCAGTAGCTCACGGTAGGTTGACTGATGCTCATCAGCTCGGCGGTTCGCTTGGCGCTACGCTGCTCGAAGAGATTCAAGAACACGACGATGTCTTGCAGGTCCAGCTGCTTGAGATAATTGCTGTGCAACACTGGAAATTCCTCCTGAATTGTCCATGGCCATTGGGTGGGAGCACCCTCGCCGGGCAGGCTCGACAGAATGATCTTGAGAAGCTCCGCTAATCTCTGGCACAGCTCAAGCGTCCAGGGTGCAAGAACGAGATTTTGAACCGCTGTCCGTCATTATCCAAGATCAAAATACGAAGCTGTGCCCCAGCTCTCCCTCCATCCATTCGAGAAATCGCCTGACCCGAGGAAAGCTGGAGTGCGCCTTGGGAAACACCAAATGGTGAGCCGCCACCGGCGAACTCAGCACCTGCGGCGCGACCTCGATCAACGCGCCACTGGCCAGGTACTTCTGCGCCAGTAACGCGCTTTCCAGAGCGAATCCCAAGCCGTGGCTTGCAGCCTCGATGCTCATGTATGAACGATCGAAGCTCAACGCGTAAGGGTTTTCCGGGCGGGCCAAACCGTGCTGCGCAAACCATTCAGGCCACCTGAGCAGGGTCGCCTCAGAGAAAATCAGATCCTCGGCCAACAGGTCTGCTGCACGGTTGATGGGGCGACGTTCAAGCAGTTTGGGTGAAGCCAGCACAGCGAAGGTTTCGTCGCGCACGGTGCGCACTTCATAGCTAGGCCAGTTGGGGCGTCCGTGGCGAATATCGACGTCAATCTTATCCCTGCTGAAATGCAAAGACTCGTAGGAGCACGAGAGATTGATCTGGATATCCGGATTGCTCATTCGAAACGCTTCGAGGCGGGGCATGAGCCATAGCAGTCCAAAACTCGGAGAGGAGTGAAGTCGCAGGCAATCGAGGCTGACGTCACTGGCCGCGCGTTCGGTGGCGGCCTCCAGACTCTGCAACAGCCCGGAAATGTCTTTCAAATACTGCTCGCCCACGGGTGTCAGAGTCACCCCGCGCGCCGCCCGAACGAACAACTGTCGACCGATCATTACCTCCAGTTTTGCCAATTGATGACTGATCGCCGAGGGCGTGAGATCCAGCACCTCTGCCGCCCGAGCAAGGTTGCCGAAACGCGCCGTCTGCTCGAAGGCTTGAATGGCTCTCAACGGTGGCAGGTTTGATGGAGTGTGGTCGTCATGGCGCATCGCGGCTCAGCCTATTGTTTTTTTGACGTGACGGAACGACTCCATTCAACCATTTGGACATTGGAATGACGAGAGGTGAATTTTATTCAGCTAGCAGTGAAGCCTGCGTTATTGCTCGCGCTGCCGTCCAGGCCCACTCTGAGTTATCGATCGATGAATCGAGCCATAAAAACAATCAGAGGTAATCCTCATGCTTCTCCAAGGTAAAGTCGCCATTATCACTGGCGCAGCTTCGGAACGTGGTATTGGCCGGGCAACTGCCGTGACCTTTGCCAAACATGGCGCTCGAGTGGTGATTCTGGATCTTGACGAGTCCGCTGCAGTTGACGCAGCCACCGCCCTCGGCGAAGGCCATCTGGGCCTCGCGGCCAATGTCGCAGACGAAAGCCAAGTGCAACAGGCTGTCGCCAAAGTCATCGAGCAATTCGGTCGTATCGACATCCTGGTCAACAATGCCGGCATTACCCAGCCGATAAAGACTCTGGACATCCGCCCCTCCGACTACGACAAGGTGCTGGATGTCAGCCTGCGTGGCACGTTATTGATGTCACAAGCGGTCATCCCCATCATGCGTACCCAGGCGTCGGGCAGCATCGTGTGCATGTCGTCCGTGTCGGCTCAGCGAGGCGGTGGGATCTTTGGCGGCCCGCACTACAGCGCGGCCAAAGCCGGCGTATTGGGCTTGGGCAAGGCCATGGCCCGTGAGTTCGGGCCAGACCAGATTCGCGTCAACTCCATTGCACCTGGTTTGATTCACACCGATATCACCGGTGGGCTGATGCAGGATGAACGCCGCCACTCGATCATCGAGGGCATCCCGCTGGCTCGTCTGGGGGCCGCCCAAGATGTCGCGAATGCGGCACTGTTTCTGGCAAGCGACCTGTCGTCCTATCTCACGGGTATCACCCTTGATGTGAACGGCGGCATGTTGATTCACTGACATCAAGTGATCGGGTCGGCAGCGGCCCGCCATGTTCTGGATCAACGATACGCCCGGCCTTGCATCGGGCGGTCTATAACAACAAGAGATCAGACAATCATGATCACCACCATGACGCTCGACGCGGCCTCGACCGTGCGCTCCCATGCCTATCGCAAAACCGCCTGGCGGCTGATGCCCTTCCTGATGCTGTGCTACCTGTGCGCCTATCTGGATCGCGTCAACGTAGGCTTTGCCAAACTGCAAATGATGAGTGACTTGTCGCTCAGCGAGACCGTTTACGGCCTCGGTGCCGGCATGTTCTTCATCGGCTACTTTCTCTGTGAAGTGCCCAGCAACCTGATCCTGCACAAGGTCGGTGCCCGACGCTGGATTGCGCGCATCATGATCTCCTGGGGGATCATCTCCGCCCTCTTCGCCTTCGTCGAAACCGCTTGGCAGTTCTACACCCTGCGCTTTCTGCTGGGCATCGCAGAAGCAGGTCTGGCTCCCGGGCTGTTGCTCTACCTCACCTACTGGTTCCCCTCCTATCGCCGCGCAAAAATGACGGTGCTGTGGTTCATCGCGATTCCGCTGTCCGGAATGATCGGCGGGCCGCTGTCAGGCTTGATCATGGCCAAGTTCGCGGGCTTCCATGGCTGGGCCGGCTGGCAGTGGATGTTTGTCATCGAGGCCATTCCCACCGTCATCGTGGGTCTGTGTGTGCTCGGCTACCTGAAGGATGGCGTGCACCAGGCGACCTGGCTGACCGAGGATGAGAAAGCGCTCATCAACAAGGAACTTGAAGAAGACAACAGCCGCAAGGTCACCCATGGCTCCGTTAGAGAGTTTCTGCGTGACCGCAGGCTCTGGCTGTTGGCATGCATCTACTTCTGCGTCGTCATGGGTCAGTACGCGATCACGTTCTGGCTACCCACCCTTATCAGAAATGCCGGTGTCTCTGACCCACTGCACATCGGCTTGGTGACCAGCCTGCCCTATATGTGCGCCATTGTGGTGATGCTGCTGATGGGCCGCAGCGGTGACAAGCACCGCGAACGCCGCTGGCACCTCGTCGGCCCGATGATCGCCGGTGCCCTGGGTCTTACCCTGGCGGCCGTGTTCGGTGGGAACCTGGTTTTCTCCGTATTGAGCCTCTGCCTGGCCGCAGCTGGCGTCCTGTCCGCATCCTCCCTGTTCTGGATGTTACCCACTACCTTGCTCGGTGGAGTGTCCGCTGCGGCAGGCATCGCCGGCATCAACAGCTTCGCCAATCTGGCGGGCTTCTGCTCGCCCTACTTGATTGGCTGGATCACGACCACAACCGGCTCAAGCGCCATCGGTATGTACCTTATCACTGGCGTGCTGTGCCTGGGCGCGTGCCTGGTACTGCGTATCCCCGCCGCGCTGGTCAATCGTTGAGTAACCGGAGTATCACCATGACTGCCAATCCATCACTCGCACCGGCGACAACCCTGGTGCAGCGCGCTCACAACATTCGCCGCCATGCCCTGCGCATGGGGCAAGTCCAAGGCCAGGGTTACGTTGGCCAGGCACTGGGCGCAGCCGATCTGCTGGCCGTGTCCTACTTTCACGCCATGAATTACAAGCCCAACGACCCCGAATGGGAGCAGCGCGACCGCTTCTATCTCTCGATCGGCCACTACGCCATTGCCCTTTACGCGGCGCTGATCGAAGCCGAGATCATCCCGCTGGACGAACTTGAAACCTACGGCTCGGATGACAGCCGATTGCCCATGTCCGGCATGGCGACCTATACGCCCGGCATGGAAATCACCGGCGGCTCGCTGGGCCAGGGTCTGGGCATCGCGGTGGGTGCGTGCCTGGGCCTGAAGCGCAAGCAATCGGCAGCGTTCGTTTATAACCTGCTGTCTGACGGTGAGCTGAATGAAGGCTCGACTTGGGAGGCGGTGATGTCGGCTTCTCACTGGAAGCTGGACAACCTGATTGCCATCGTCGACGTCAACAACCAGCAGGCCGATGGTCGGTCGAGTGAAGTGCTCGCGTTCGAGCCCATCGTCGACCGCTGGCAAGCCTTTGGCTGGTTCACTCAGCGCGTGGATGGCAATGATCTCGATGCGCTGGTGGCAGCATTCGATACGGCCCGCAGCCATCCCGGAGTTCAGCCCCGAGTCATCATTTGCGATACAAAAATGGGCAAAGGGGTGCCGTTTCTGGAAACCCGAGAAAAGGCTCACTTCATCCGAGTGGACGAGCATGAGTGGGACTTGGCCTTGAACAACCTGGAAGAAGGTAAAACGGTATGAGCACCTCGAACAACAGCCCCGCCCACGCTCCCGCAATCGTAAAGAAAAAGCTCACCACTTCCGCGATGATCGCCTCGATTGCCTCCGAAGGGCAGGCGACGAGACCCGCCCCCTTTGGCCATGCCTTGGCGGCATTGGCCGAGCAGCGCTCGGACATCGTCGGCCTCTCTGCCGACCTGTCGAAATACACGGACCTGCACATATTTGCCAAGGCACACCCGGATCGTTTCTATCAAATGGGCATGGCCGAGCAGCTCCTGATGAGCGCGGCTGCCGGCATGGCCCGCGAAGGCTTTGTTCCCTTCGCGACCACCTATGCAGTGTTTGCTTCCCGCCGCGCCTATGACTTCATCTGCATGGCGATCGCAGAAGAAAATCTCAATGTCAAAATTGTCTGTGGCTTGCCCGGGCTGACCACGGGGTACGGGCCCAGCCACCAGGCTACAGATGATTTGGCGATCTTCCGGGCGATGCCCAATCTGATGATCGTTGACCCCTGCGATGCGCTCGAAATCGAACAGGCCGTCCCTGCCATCGCGGCACACCAAGGGCCGGTCTACATGCGCTTGCTGCGAGGCAACGTTCCGCTGGTGCTGGACGAATATGGCTACCAGTTCGAAATTGGCAAAGCCAAAACGCTGCGCACGGGCAACGACGTTCTGATTATTTCAACAGGCTTGATGACGATGCGCGCCCTCGAGGCTGCCAAAGCGCTCCAAGGCGATGGCGTCGATGTCGCGGTGCTTCACGTACCCACCGTGAAACCCCTCGATGAGCAGACGATCCTGGAGGAGGCCAGGAAGCCAGGCCGCCTGGTGATTACAGCAGAAAACCACTCGATGATCGGGGGCTTGGGCGAGGCTGTAGCGACTGTGCTGTTACGCAACGGTGTGACGCCTGCGTTCCGACAGATCGCACTCCCTGACGCCTTTCTCGATGCAGGCGCCCTTCCAACGCTACACGATCGCTACGGCATCTCCACCCAGGCGGTTTGCGCGAGCATCAAAGGCTGGCTGTAAGCGGCCTGTCTCGGGGGCGACCCGCCCCCGACACTGAGAGGAGATGACCGGTGGACGCGGCCGACCTGCTAGATCCGGCTTACAGCATTTTTCTGACTGAGCCTTCCAGTGAGTGGACGCTGGACTCCCTTCCCGGGATTAGAAACCGAGTCCACAGCAGTTACAAATCATCGCTGACGGCACGCTGCGAACAGCGCTGGACTCACGCAGACGCAGAGCATTCAGCTGTCCGTCTATGCCTCTACCGCCCTGATCCCACCACAGTCGAAAGCCGGACTCTGCCAGCCATTCTGTACCTCCATGGTGGCGGGTTTGTTCTAGGTCGTCCTGAGATGGCCGACGACTACCTCGCTGACCTCGCCAATGACCTACAGGCCGTGGTGGTCGCACCCGACTATCGGCTTGCGCCGGAGCATCCCTTCCCTGCCCTCCTTGAGGATTGTCACACCGCACTGAACTGGCTTCTCAGCGAGAAGAGCGCCCTGAGGGTGGATAGCGACAGGGTCGTTATCATGGGGCACAGCGCGGGTGGCGGACTCGCTGCCGCTTTGGCGCTACTCGTACGCGATACAAGCCAGTACCCAATTGCAGGCCTGGTGATGGTCTATCCGATGCTGGATCACCGAACCGGTTCCGAGACAGCGCCCACGGAAAACCCCACCACAGGACTGCTGAGTTGGGGGCGGGACGCCAACCAGTTTTGTTGGCGATGCCTGCAAGCCTCGAGCGACATCAACGATGACCGAGCCGATCTGTTCTCTCCCGCTCTCGCTTCGGATCTGCAAGGGCTACCACCGAGCTTCATAGGCGTCGGAGCGCTGGATTTGTTTTTAGAAGAAGACGTCGCTTTTGCCCTGAAACTTTCGCGGTCGGGGGTGGCGATGGAGCTGCATGTGTATCCTGGTGTCCCCCATATGTTCGATCAATACCCTGGAGCGGTGACTGAGCAATGCGAGCGTGACGTGAACAAAGCACTTCGCCAGATGCTGGCGCCTTGATGAAAGAGGCAACCCTGCAGGGGCGGGCCATGAAACCGAACCCTAATTCAGTCGAGAAACTACACACAGCCTGGCTAGCCTCAAGAGGTGGTTGAAACGGCCGATAGTTGTCGGAGTCCCCCGCTAAATCTTCGCGCACACCGGTAAATCAAACTCTCAGAAGGCCCCGACGTGAATATCTCCGCACCGCTCGCCAGTATTAACGTCGCTACGGCAGAAGTAACAGGGCCGAACGTAGTAGCCGCTGCGTCCCCTGAATCATCACCACAGGCCCCACCTGTGGCTGCGACTGAAGGCGTCAAGGTCTCTCTCTCGGCTGCTGGCATGCAAAAATCTGCCGATGATAAGAAACCCAAATCCAATGCTGGTATTGAATCCAGCGGTCTGCCCGATCAGACGCAAAAAACCCTGAAGATGATCCGCGAACTGAAACAGAAAATTGAGGAGAAGCAACAGGAAATGCGGGCACTCATGGGCGACCAGACGATGGATCCCGACACCAAACAATCCAAGGTCGGTGCCTTGCAAACGGCTATCGCCACCCTGACTGCAGGCCTGGCGACGGCCAACAATGCGTTGGAAAAACAAGGCAAGAGCGGAAAGCTGTCGGCCGCCCAGGTGCAGCAAGCCAGCGTGCTGGCAATGAAGTGAATCAGCCGGCCACACGAACGTCAGGACACCCCTCACCTTTGCGGTAAGGCACGTGTAGAATTTTGCCTACCATCGTGATGAGCATCGGTCAGGGAGAGAATTTCATGTTTCAACATTGCGAATGGCTCAACGAGCCAGCACAGTGGAGCATCGATGACGATCGACTGCGAGTGGTTACCCGGCCTGCCAGTGATTTCTGGCAAAAGACGCACTACGGTTTTATCCGTGACAGTGGTCACCTGTTCGGTATGAAGGTCGCGGGTGATTTTACGGCACAGGTTCATGTGCAAGGCGACTATCAGCATTTATACGACCAGGCCGGTGTAATGGTCCGGATCGACGATCAGACCTGGTTAAAAACCGGGATCGAAGTGAGCGATGGCGAACTGATGCTCGGCAGCGTTCTGACAGATGGCCATTCTGACTGGGCGACAGGCTGCTGGAACGACAAAGGCACCGGTTTGTGGCTGAGGGTCACGGTCTCAAACGCTGTCGTACGAATCCAGTCATCTACCGACGGTGTGCGTTGGCCCCTCCTGCGCCTGGCGCCCTTCCCCCAGGCGGAGCATTACTGGGTAGGGCCGATGTGCTGCAGCCCGCAGGGAAACGCATTGAACGTGGTGTTTTCAGCGTTCACTGTCGGGCCGGCCAATGGCAAGGATCTTCACGATCTGACGTGATGCCGATCAGTCTGGCGAACGCCCATTCACGGCCTGAAATGCCCACAGCCGTCCGATGTCACGCGCACGCTGGCTCAGCAGCTGTTCAGCTTGCGAGCAGGCCTGCTCCAAGGTCATGGGTCCGCTTGCAAGGGAAAACGCGGCCAGTATGCCGTGATCGTAAAGCCCTTGGTAACCCTCGCCCAAGGTGCCCGCTATGACCACCACCGGGACATTGGCGGCATTGGCAAGGCGCGCCACGCCATAGGGTGTCTTGCCGCGAAGTGTCTGGGAGTCGAAGCGCCCTTCCCCGGTTATCGCCAGGGACGCCCCAGCCATTCCCTGAGCCAGGCCGACCAATTCTGCGACGACCTCGACCCCGGGACGAAAAGAGGCGTCAAGAAACGCTCTGGCGGCGTAACCCATTCCTCCTGCAGCGCCACTCCCCGGCATAGCCCGGTCGTCGCGCCCCAGTAGAGCGGACACCTTATCGGCAAAGTGACCAAGCGCCGTGTCCAGCAAGGCGACCTCTTGCGCAGTCGCGCCCTTCTGCGGGCCAAAGATGTGAGACGCACCCTGATCGCCGCACAGAGGGTTGTCGACGTCCGCCGCTATTTCGAATTGCACCCCTTGCAACCTGGGGTCCAGATGCTCGCTGTCGACACGAGCCAGTCGAGTCAGCGCGGCTCCTCCGGGCGGCAGCGAGGCGCCCGCATCGTCGTAGAGTCCAAGCCCGAGGGCGCTCAGCATGCCGCTCCCGCCGTCGTTGGTCGCACTGCCTCCGATCGCCAGCACGACTCGGGTAGCACCGGCATCCAGTGCTGCCAGGATCAGCTCTCCGGTACCAAAAGATGAGCTGTCACATGCATTTCGCTCGCCGCGCGCGACCAACTGCAGGCCACTGGCTTCGGCCATCTCGATGACAGCGGTCTTCGTTGCCGCTATCCACCCCCACTGAGCGTCCACCTCCACGCCCATCGGCCCGCGAACCCTAGAGCGCCTGATCTCTCCCTGGGTCGCCGCGACCACTGCTTGCAGCGTACCTTCACCGCCGTCGGCCATGGGAATGCAGATGAGCTCCGCATCGGGCAAGGCCTGCGCGAGACCGGCAGCGATTGCCCGAGCCACATCGGCCGCGCTCAGGCTGTCTTTGAATGAGTCCGGCGCAATTACGATTTTCATGAGTCTGCCCTTATGATGAAACCATCGTGTCACGTGGACACCCGCAAGGCCGGAGCCGATACACACAAAGCAAGGTTACGGATTGTCCGATCGCACGATGGCTGGGGTGTTGCTGACGTCTGGATCACTCGCCTTATGTTCATGCCCTTGCCGTAACCGCGTGGCCGCCAGCGCAGCGACCAACAATACCACTGCAATGACCTTCATGCCGTTCAAGGCGTTACCGGTGCTTTGTTCGATCAGCCCCATCACCGAGGGTCCGACAAATCCACCCAGAAGCCCGCAGCTGTTTACGAATGCCAACCCGCCTGCAAGTGCCGCTCCTTTTAGCCTTGATGCGGGATAAAGAAAGATGATGGACTGCACCACGAAGAACATCACGGCCGAGATACAGAAACCGAGCAGGCTGACGACGGGGCCTGCGAGCGAGGCGATGGCCAACCCGATAGCCATCGTCAGCAATCCCGTCACCAGGATCTTCCTTGCGCGCCGAGGGGTACTGGCATATCGCGGCAGGGCTATCGCACCGATGGCCGCGGCCAGCCAGGGTAACGAGGTCAGCAAGCCCACCTGCAAAACACTCATTTCTCCATACTTGCCAATGATGCCCGGCAGGAAAAAGATCACTGTGTAGACGGTTATCTGATGGCAAAAGTAGACGAAGATCGCCAGCAGAATTTGAGGCGTCAAGCACTGCTTGAGCGAATGACCACCCTGACCTGCGCCCTCTTCTGCTTCGGATCTCAATTGCCCTTCGATATGCTGCGCTTCAGCGTCCGTCAGCCAGGGCGCTGTGCTGGGTCGATCCGGAAGCTTCTTCCATACCACATACGCGAAAAAGACAGCGGGAAGGCCCTCAAGCACGAACATCCACTGCCATCCGCGCCAGCCGAGCACGCCATCCAACTGCATCAACGTCGCCCCCAACGGGCCACCGATGATATTGGCCAGGCACACACCCAGTAAAAAGTAGCCCGTGGCACGGGCACGCTGCTCGCGGCCGAACCAGTAGGTGAGGTAGAGCATGACGCCAGGGAACAAGCCCGCCTCCGCGATGCCCAGCAGCAGGCGCAGCACATAAAATGAGGTTTCACCCTGGACGAAGGCCATGGCGGCCGAAATCAAGCCCCAGGTCACCATGGTGCGGGCGATCCAGAACCGCGCGCCGACCTTGTGCATGATCAGATTGCTCGGTATTTCGGACAGCGCATACGTCAGGAAAAACAGCCCCGCCCCCAAGCCGTAGGCTGCCGCAGAGATACCCAGATCGACGTCCAGATGATGCTTGGCCAGGGAAATGTTGGTGCGGTCGAGAAAACTCAATATGTACGCGGCGATCAGCAGCGGCATGAGTTTGGCGAACAGCACCTTATTGAGCGTCGCTGCATCGCGAGGTGTAGAAAGCGGATCGAGCGTTTTTGTCATGGTCATGGGGCGAGCCTCTTGCTCATATCACGGATGAGCCCGGCGCCCTGGGCGCCGGGGCCAGACACACTAGGGTTGTGGCTGAACGAGCAGCCCCCGTGGCTGCCGAGAAAACAGTTGCAGAACGGCCCCGGCCAGGGCACAACCGGCCATGACGAAGAAGCAGACGGTGTATCCGCTCAGGCTTTCCCAGCCGCCGCCCGCGCTGATCAACATCCCCATCAGCACAGGGGCGATGCCACCCCCGATGAACATGGCGGTGGTGATAATGCCGTTCGCGGTGGAGGTCGCAGCGGGTTGTGCCGAGTCCGAAGCGACCGCGTAGTAGATGGGCCAGACCGCATTGGCCACCAAGCCGAAAAGCAGCTGAACGATGACGATGATCGTCGTGGTGTTGGCGAAGTAGAAAGCAGCGACGCTCGCCGCCATCCACAGCCCGCAGATGATCAGTGTGATCCGCCGGCCAATGATGTCGGACAGCGAGGGCCAGATCAGTTGCCCCAGGATCCCGGTCAGCGCAAAGACCACGCTCATGGCCGCCGACTCCGCCAGCGAAAGGTGAAGAATGTTGTACAGATACGCTGGCAGCACGATATTCACGCCCATGTACACCACTTGGGTGAGCAGGGTGTTGCCTGCGGTCAGCGCGATATTGCGGTCGCCGATCGTGGCTTTGAACATTTTCCAGGCTTGCCCTTTGATGTTGGGCGAACGCGTGCTGTCGGGCGCAGTCATGCCTTTGGCGGCGATGTCGACATACAACGCGGTGATGCGTTCGGCGGTCGAGTAGCGTGACCAGAAGATCATCAGCGGCAATGCGGCAACGAATGCGAAGAAGAACACGTAGCGCCAGTTCTCTTCACCGAAGGTGGTGATGACGAAGCTGGCGACGATACCGCTCAACAGCGCCCCGATCGGGTACCCGGTATGGTGCGCACCGAGCGCGAACCCGCGGCGTTCGACAGGCCACCACTCGGCGGTGTTACTGACGCCGACCGGCTCGCCCCAGCCTGCGCCGAGGTTGACGCCCACGCGCAAAGCGATGAACGACGCCAGGTGGCCGCTCAGGAACTTGAAACCCGACAGCAAGGAAATGAAGGTGTAGCCCAACACCAGCGGAACCTGAAACCGCGCTCGCTTCCAACCGCCGCCATAGCGATCGCTCCACACCGAACCCGGAATATCCAACACTGCCAGCGCCAGCATGACCACAGTGGCCATCGTGCCCCACTGGTCGGCAGACAAATCGAAATGCTTGGAAATAGTCGGCCCAAGGCGCAGCACGATTTCCCGGTCATAGGCGTTGAGAATCCAGATCAGCCAACAGACCAGCAATGACACCCACGAGTACCGATGGATCTTGCTCAACGATGCTTTCTTATTATTTTGCATGGGGTTCTCCAGGCGCGACTGATGCGCCCAAGCGAGAGGGTTCAATCATCCATGAGCGTTGTGTTGGTCGACCGTTCGCTCAGGAAGCGAAGCGCCGCTCGGCAATGCCTTTCACGCCCAGACCGGTGACGGCAAACAGCGCGCCGCGTTGTTGCCCGTCGTCAGGGAAGCGTGGCAATGGCGGTTTGGCCATTGAGGTCACGAACAGGGTGTCTAGGTCCGGCCCACCGAAGGCCAGGCTGGTGACTTTCTTCACGGGCATGTCAATCACCCGATCGACCTGCCCCTGCGGCGTGTAACGCACCAGTTTTCCGGCATACACGAGCGCTTGCCACAGACAACCCTCGGCGTCCACGGTGCAGCCGTCCGCTGCACCACCACCGGAGGTATCGACCGAAGCGAACGTACGCCGGTGTGTTGCGGCGCCCGTCGCGGTGTCATAGTCGTAGGCCCAGATCTCGCCAGACCAGGTGTCGGCGAAGTAGAAGGTCTGCCCATCGGGGCTCCAGCACGGGCCATTGGACACGATGATGTCTTGATCCAGGGTATGCAGGCTCAGGTCGGCGTCCAGGCGATACAACTTCGCACTCGCCTGCTCCTCCTGGGTGTCCATGGAGCCGAAGACAAATCGCCCTTGACGATCGACTTTACCGTCGTTGAGACGATTGTTTGGCGCATCGGGTTCGGGATCGATCATCAGCTCGAGCTCGCCGGACGCAAGGTCCAGGTGATGCAGGCCATTTTGCAGCGCGACGATGGCTGCATCGCCATGCTGGCGCAGCGCCATTGAGCCGATTTTCTGACCGACATCCCATGCGCGCAGTTCGCGTCCATCCTCGGTACAGCGCAAGACTCGACCGTCGAAACTGTCGATCCAATACAGACGCTGCTGCTCTTCATCCCAGAGCGGGCCTTCGCCCAGCGTGGTTTTCACATCGGCAACGATTTCAATACGCATGAATTCACCTCTATCTTGTTGTTGTGGGAGATGATTGCGTCATGCCTAGGCGGTACAGTGCCTCAGCAGACCGGCGGTGACGGGCGCCCGTTAGAAATTGACTTCATTTTTACCTTTGAGGCTGAGGATTTCCCGAGCTTCGTCAGGGCTGGCGACACGGCCTCCCAAGGCCTCGATGACCGTGCGGATTCGTTTGACCTGGTCGGCGTTGGAGGCTGCCAGTTTGCCGGGCCCGTCCCACAAGGAATCCTCGAGGCCCACGCGCACGTGGCTGCCCATCGCCAGGCCCATGGTGCCCAACGGAATCTGATTGCGACCGGCACCCAGAATGGACCATTCATAAGCGTCGCCGAACAGCCGGTCGGCCGTGCGCCGCATGTGCGCCAGGTCTTCAGGGTGCCCCCCGATGCCACCACGCAGGCCGAACACCGACTGGATGAAAATCGGCGCCTTGAGCAGCCCCCGCTGCAGGAAATGGGCTGCTGTGTAGAGGTGCCCGATGTCGTAGCACTCGATCTCGAAGCGGGTTCGATTCTCGGCGCAGACATTGAGGATGTGAGCGATATCGCGAAAGGTATTACGGAAGATGCGATCATCGCTTTCGGCCAGGTACGGCCGCTCCCACTCATGCTTGAATTCGGTGAAGCGATCGAGCATTTCGTACAAGCCGAAGTTCATCGAGCCCATATTCAACGAGGCCAACTCGGGCTGCAGCTGGGCCACCGGCTGCAGGCGCTCCTCCACGCCCATGGTCGGTGCGCCGCCGGTGGTGATGTTGATCACCACATCGCTGCTGGCCTTGACCTGAGGCAGGAACTGGCGAAACAAGTCGACGTCCTGGCTCGGTCGGCCATCGACCGGGTCCCGGGCATGCAGGTGAACGATAGCGGCCCCCGCTTCTGCAGCACCGATGGCCGCCTCGGCGATTTGCTGCGGGGTGATGGGCAGGTGCGGCGACATCGAGGGGGTATGAATTGCGCCGGTGACGGCACAGGTAATGATGACCGGACGTTTGCTGGACATAAATGCGCTCTCTTGTTTTTCTAAGTGGGTCAGAGGTATTCCACGTTGCCATCGACGCTGATGGCCTGGCCGGTCACATTGCGCGCGGCCGGCGAACACAGGAACAGCGCCATCGCCGCGACGTCCTCGGCGGTGACCATGCGCTTGAGGGAGATCTTGTCGAGATACTCCTGGCGCATCTCGGACTCAGGCACGTTCATTTGTGCGGCGCGGGCCCGGATCACGCCGTCCATGCGCGGCCCTTCGACAATGCCGGGGAGCAGCGCATTGACACGAATGTCGCTTTCGCCAAGCTCGGACGCGAGGGACTTCATCAGCCCGACGATCGCCCACTTGGTCGCGGCGTAAGGTGTGCGCCAGGCATAACCCAGGCGCCCGGCCACCGAAGCGATATGAATCAGATGCGCGTGGGGTGATTCCTTCAGCAAGGGAACGGCATGATGGGCGAAGCGGTACTGGGCGGTAAGGTTGATGTCCACGGTGCGCTGCCAGTCGTCGTCGGTGATGGCATCGATACCCGCCGTTGGCCCGGCAATGCCTGCATTGTTCACCAGCACATCGAGACCGCCGAATTCCTCGCGCTGCACCTTGAAAACCGACTCGATCTGCATCGCATCCCCCACGTCTGCGCGCGTCGCCACGCTGCCCGGGTAGCGTTCGCGAAAGGCCGCGATTGCAGACTCACTGACGTCACACACATGCACCTTCGCGCCTGCTTCGATATAGGCAGCGGCCAGTATCTCGCCGATACCGGCAGCACCGCCCGAGATCAGTACGCGCAAACCGCTGTAGGGTATCAATCGCTCGAGAACACTCATGCTTTCTTCACTCCTGAGGTGGTCGACCGCGAACGGCCACTGTTGACGAGCAGGCGAATCAGCGAGTCAGCAGCCTGCATGATGTCGTCAGTCACCGCGGCTCGCGCGGCGGCTCCGTCGCGGGCGATCAATGCCGCGACGATGCGGTCATGCGCTTCCATCGAGCGCTGAAGATGCGCTTTGTCCGGGGCGACGAGGGCAAAGCACGGCCCGATGTGCAGCCAGAAATTTTCGACGGCGGCCACCGTGAGCTCGGCTTGGGCAACGGCGTAGATGCGCCGGTGGAACGCGAAGTTCGTCCACAGGTACCGGGCCACATCGGCAGTATCGGCGGCATGCTGCATCTGCTGGCAAAGGTCACTGATAGCCGTCAGGTCCGCATCCTGGATCAGCGCGACGGCCTTTTCGGCCAGCAGTCCTTCGAGCGCGACACGAGCGTCGCGGATTTCCCGAAGCCGCTGGGGCGTCATCATCGGCACGCGAAGGCGAGCGGTTTCAGTGATGTCGAAAGCGTTTTCCGCGCTCAGTCGATGCAGCGCCTCGCGCACCGGCATGGGACTCGAGCCCAGCGCTTCGGCGAGACCTCGAATAGTCAGCTTCTGTCCGGGCTGAAAGCGTCCGCTCATCAAGGCTTCGCGGATCTGGCGATAGACCTGGTCCTGCAAGGTATCTCGGGAGACGTGACGCAGGGTCGGCAAGGGGATAGGGCGATCTGGCATGAGGTGCAGCCTGTGCTGTCGTTTTTGTAGGCTCAATATGTGATCACAAATATCATGTGTCAAATTATTTTTTAGCGTCGACAGGTTCAGGCCCCACCCGATTCATCCCGCGCCCAGCGCCTCACCGCTCTGCCGCGCCCTTGAACCAGCGCTCCAAAAACCCCTTGATCTCGAAAAATGCCGGCCCCTGAGCCCGCGCTCGGCTCCAGGCCAGCCCCACGTCCATGGACGGCACCGGATCGGCCAGCGGTCGGCGCACGATGCGCTGCCCGTCCAGTGACCAGGGTCGATAGACCAGGTCGGATAACACCGCCACCCCATACCCGCTGGCCACCAGGCTGCGGACGGCCTCGATGGAGGTGGTGCGGTAATGGGGCTCCAGCGTCAGGCCGGCCGCCGACCAGTACCGCTCCACCGTGGCGACATGGTCGTCCATGTCGAGCAGCACGTACGGCTCCAGGGCGACCTGGCCAAGGGTCACGCGGTCGACGCTCATTAACGGGTGGTCAGGGTGCCCCCACAAATGCCTGGGCGAGCGCACCAGGGTCTGGCACTGCAGGGCACTGGGCGGCAGGTTGGAGGCCAGCAGGATGGCCAGGTCGAGCTGTTCGCCCAGCAGTCCTTCCACGATGCGTTCCCGGCCCAGCTCAACGACCTTGAGCTGCATGTGCTGGAACTGCTGCTTCAGGCTGACCATCAAGGGTGCCAGCACGTAGGCAGAGATGGTTTCGGTGACGCCGATGGTCAAGGGGCCAGTGGCATATGAAGGTCGCTCGGTCAGTGAATGCACCGCCTCACGCAGCGTCGCTTCGACCGTCTGCGCATGACGCAGGAAACGTACGCCCTCCTCTGTCAGCTGCACACCGCCATGGTGTCGGACGAACAGGATGACGCCCAGATGCTCCTCGAGGTTTTTCAGCGAGGCGGTCATCGACGATTGGGTGACATGGCAGATCATGGCCGCCTTGGAGATCTGCCCGGTGTCGGCAATAGCGATGAAATGCTGGATTTGTCTGGTAGAAGGCAGCATTGGTTTTTCCAATATTGGGGCAGCGAATTAATGAATTATCAATGAGCTGAACGCAGTAATACCATCTGGCCACGAACCTTGGAACAGCGGTAGGTTGCCAAATGACGGATGCCCCGACGCTGGAAAAGCCCGGCTACTGCACACTCTGCCGGTCACGCTGCGGCACGCTCAACCGCCTTGAAGCGGGCCGATTGATTTCGGTGCGGGCCGACCCGTCGCACCCCACTGGCAAGGCGATGTGCCTCAAAGGCAAGGCAGCCCCGGAACTGGTCTACAGCGCCGATCGCATCCTGCAACCCATGCGCCGCACCCGACCCAAGACGCAGCCCGACCCTGGCTGGGAGGCGATCTCCTGGGACGAAGCGTTGGATGAAGTCGCCGCGCGTCTGGGTGCGGCCCGTGCTGAAGGGGGGGCTGAATCGGTGGGGTTTGCGGTGACCACGCCCAGTGGCACGCCGCTGTCGGACAGCATCGACTGGATCGAGCGGTTTATCCGTCTCTTCGGCAGTCCGAACACCTGTTACGCCACTGAAATCTGCAACTGGCACAAGGATCACGCTCACGCCTTTACCTTTGGCTGCGCAATGCCGACGGCCGATTACCGAAACGCCGAGGTCATTCTGCTGTGGGGTCACAACCCGGCCAATACCTGGTTGGCGCAGGCTGAGGCCATTGGTGCCGGCGTTGCCGCTGGTGCCCGGCTGATGGTTGTCGACCCGCGTGAAACCGCGCTGGCCAGTCAGGCCGACAGTTGGCTGCGTGTCAAGCCTGGGCAGGACCTGCCCCTGGCCATGGGCCTGGCCCATCTGCTGATCGAAGCGGGCGCCATCGATGAAGTTTTCATCCGTCAGCACAGCAATGGTCCGCTGCTGGTGCGCAGTGACAATGGCCAGTTCTTGCGCGGCGTCGATGTCGGCCAGCCGAGCGAGGAGCCGGTGATCTGGGTGCAGGGCGGGCTGGTCGCTTCCAGCCAGGCGACGCCGCAACAGCTGGCTGCGGTCTGTCTGCTCGACCCCGTCCACGTGCGGCTTGCCGATGGCCATGTGTTGCGCTGCGACCCGGCCTTCGCCCTGTACGCCCAGGCCTGCCGGGCGTTTCCCCCAGCGGTGGTCGAGCGATTGACGTGGGTGGACGAAGCGCGGTTGCGCGCCGCCGCCGAGCTTCTGGGGGGCGGTCAACGCGTGGCCTTTCACGCGTGGTCCGGTGTGGGCCAGCAGGAAAACGCGTCGCAGATCGAGCGCGCTCTGGCCTGCCTGTACGCGCTGACCGGCAGTTTCGACAAGCGCGGCGGCAATCGCCAGTATTGCAAAGTCCCCACGCACCCCATCAGCCGTTTCGACCACCTGCCCTCGGCACAGTTGGCCAAGGCACTGGGGCTGGCAGAGCGACCGCTGGGCCCGCCCAGCCAGGGCTGGGTGACGGCACGGGACCTGTACACCGCCATCGTCGAGCACAGGCCCTACCCGATCAAGACCCTCATGGCGTTCGGTACCAACCTTCTGGTGTCGCAACCGGACACCCAGCTTGGCCATGAGGCACTGCAACAACTGGATTTCTACGTGCACTGCGACCTGTTCGAGTCGCCCAGCGCGCGTTACGCCGACCTGTTTCTGCCCGTCAACACGCCGTGGGAGCGCGAGGGGCTGCGGGTGGGCTTCGAGATCAGTGAGCAGGCCGAACAGTGGGTGCAATTGCGCCCGCAAATGGTCCCCTGCCAGGGCGAATCGCGCTCAGACTATGACATCGTGATGGCTCTGGCGCAGCGGCTGGGCATGGCCGACCAGTTCTTCGGCGGATCGGTGGAAGCCGGCTGGAATCACCTGCTCGCACCCAGCGGCTTGACCGTCAAGCAACTTCGCGCGCATCCCGCTGGCATCGCCGTGCCGCTCATCAACCGTGAACAGGCGTTCAGCCACAAGCCACGGGCGCAGGGATTCAATACGCCGACCGGCCTGGTGGAACTGTACAGCGAGCGCCTGTTGCTGCACGGCTACCCGGCGCTGCCACAGGCCGATGGCGAGGCTGGTGATGCGGTGCTAGAGGCGCGCTACCCGCTGATTCTGAGCTCGGCGAAGAACGGCTATTTCTGCCACAGCCAGCACCGCAGCCTGGCGTCACTGCGCAAGAAAGCCTTGCAACCGGTGCTGGAGATTTCCGCTGAACTGGCCCGCAGCCGTGGCATCGACGAAGGCGACCCGGTGCTGCTGAGCAGCCCCACCGGCCACGCTCGGTTCATCGCCCGGATCGCAGCGAACCTGCATCCGGCCGTGGTGGTGGGCGAATACGGCTGGTGGCAGCGTTGCGAATCGTTGGGTCAGGAGGAACTGCCCACTGAAGACGGCGGCAGTAATTTCAATGGGTTGTTCGAAGGCGTCCGGCAGGACCCTATCAGCGGTTCCTCACCCCTTCGCTCGCACCGCTGCCAAGTGGAGCGCGACCCCCGCCTCGACCCAGGCGTGCGCCGCTGGGTCGGGTGGCGTGACTTCAGCGTAACCGAACGGGTCCACGAGACCGACGATGTCCTGTCGGTGCATCTTGAATCAGCCGATCAGGGGTATGTGCCTGACTTCTTCGCCGGGCAACACATCACCCTGCAGATGCACACTGCTCACGGCCTGCTGCAGCGTTCCTATTCCCTGACGGGGGCGGCCCGGCAGCGCGAACGCCGTGGTTACTGGATCGCGGTCCGCCACGCGCAGGGCGTCGATGAACGCGGCGCGCCGGTGCAAGGAAAGATGTCCGGCCACATCCACACGGGTCTTGCGCTGGGCGATCGGGTCCAGGCACGCTTGCCCGCAGGCCACTTCATTCTGCCCACCCGCGGCCGCCGGCCCCTGGTCATGGTCGCTTCGGGCATCGGCATCACGCCCTTTCTCACCCTGTTGCAGTCACTCGACCCGGCTGAGGCGCATCCGCCTCTCCTGTTGCTGTATGGCAACCGCGACGGCTCCCGCCATGCCTTCGCACCGCAGTTGTCGGCGCTGGCGCAGCGGCTGCCCAGCCTGCGCATTGTCAACCTGTACAGCCGACCCCGTGGCGAAGATGTGCTGGGCCGGCACTACGACCAGGTCGGCCGTATCAGCCCGGCATTGATTCCCGCCGCGCTGCTCGAACAGCGCGCACTGATCTACCTGTGCGGGGCCATGGACATGATGGACAGCATGAGGACTGCGCTGATCGACGCCGGCGTGCCGCGCATGGACATCCAGTTCGAGGCGTTTCGCTCTGCGCAGGCGGTAGCCATCGCGCCCGGCCAGGCCTATGAGGTCACCTTTGCCCGCTCGGCCGTCTCGCACCTCTGGACTTCCGCCGACGGCCCCCTGCTGGGCTTCGCCGAGCGGTTGGGCATCAGCCTGCCCAGCGGGTGCCGGGTGGGCCAGTGCGAAAGTTGCGCCGTGCCGATCAAGTGCGGGTCGGTCGCCCATCTGCACGGTGAAACGCCCGAAAACGATGACAGCTGCCTGGCCTGCCAGGCGATCCCAACCAGCGTGCTGACGCTGGATGCCTGATGCTCAGCCCCCTGAAGCGACCCATGGAGAACCTCGATGTTGATTGTTGACGCGCCAAGCACCCGTTCAGCCCTGCCGTTCGGCCCCCTGATCGACGCCCTGCGCCAGGCATTCATTCGCCCGGCAGAGGTCCCGCCCAGGCACATTCACGACCTGTCGCCCAGCGTGGGTGACAGCGCGACGGTGCTGCTCATGCCCGCCTGGAACGCCCAGTTCATGGGAGTCAAGACGGTGACCGTGTACCCTGGCAATACCCGGCGCCAGCAACCTGGCCTGCATTCCACCTATTTGCTCTATGACGCGACCTGCGGCGCACCCCTGGCCCTGATCGACGGTAACGAAATCACCTCGCGCCGTACTGCTGCAGCCTCGGCGCTGGCCGCTTCGATGCTGGCACGTGAGGACGCTCATACCCTGCTGGTGGTCGGCGCAGGTCGTGTCGGCAGCCTGCTGGCCCCCGCTTACGCGGCGGTTCGCCCGATACGCCGGGTCATGGTCTGGGACATCCTGAAGACGCAGGCGACCCGGCTGACCGAACAGCTCGGCCAGGAAGGTTTCGACGCCTGCGCAGTCGAGGACCTGCAGGCGGCCTGCGGCGAGGCCGACATCGTCAGTTGCGCAACGCTGTCCACCGCCCCGCTGATCCAGCGGGCCTGGTTGCGGCCAGGTACCCACCTGGACCTGATCGGCGGCTTTACCCCGCAGATGCGCGAAAGCGATGACGCCTGCTTCAGTGATACCCACGTGTTCATCGACACCCCGGAAGCCTTGATGAAAGCTGGCGATCTGCTGTCACCCATCAGCGCCGGTGTATTGACCGCAGACCGTGTGCAGGCAGACCTCGCCGGTTTATGCCAAGGCACCCATGGGGGCCGCCGCGACCACGCCAGCATTACCGTTTTCAAGGCGGTCGGCACCGCGTTGGAGGACCTCGCGGCAGCGCAGTTGGTGTATTCGACCCAGCGCTGACGCTTCATGCATCACCCCGTCACACAAAACAAAAACAACCCGCAACAGCCCTTTTTTCTGCCTGTCCAGCCCAACAAAAGAGGAAGACAGCCATGCAAGATACCGTGCTTGATACCCGTACCACCCAGCCACGAGTCGGCCTGTTCGAGCGGATCGCCGTCAGTGTGTCCAACTGGTCGGAGCGCTGGTTCCCGGACTCTTACATCTTCGCGACCCTGGCCGTAGTCATCGTCGCCCTGGGTGCGCTCGCCATCGGAGCGCCACTGCGCGCGGTGGCCGGCGCCTTTGGCGATGGTTACTGGAGCCTGATTCCCTTCACCATGCAAATGGCCGTCGTGGCCATTTCCGGGTACGTGGTGGCCGTTTCTCCGCCCGCCAGCCGTCTGATCACACGGTTGGCAGCGTTGCCGAGCACTGCGCGAGGCGCCGTGACCTTCATCGCCTTCGTCAGTATGTCCTGTTCGATGTTCAACTGGGCAATCAGCATGATCTTCAGCAGTTTGCTGGTGCGCGCCATCGCCAGACGGCAGTCGCTGCGCATGGACTATCGGGCGGCCAGCGCCGCAGCCTACCTGGGCATCGGCGCAACCTGGGCGCTGGGGCTGAGTTCGGCCGCCGCGCAAATCCAGGCGAACCCGGCCAGCCTGCCGAAATCGATCCTGGACATCACCGGCGTCATCCCCTTCTCGCAGACCATCTTTCTGTGGCAGTCGCTGACCATGGCCGCCGTGTTGACGGTGGTGTCGCTGATGGTCGCGTGGGCCTCCACCCCTTCGCCCGAGACCGCCCGCACGGCACAGGACATGGGCGTGGATCTGTCGCAGGCCGACGATGACCTGGAGCCGCGCCAGCGCCCTGGCGAGTGGCTGGAGTACAGCCCGCTGCTGACGCTGGTGATGGTGGCGATCGGAGGTGTCTGGGTGTTCAACGAGTTCACCACCAAGGACCCGATCTACGCGATCTCCAACCTCAATACCTATAACCTGTTGTTCCTGTTGATCGGCATGCTGCTCAGTTGGCGGCCCAAGCGGTTCCTGCGCGCGGTGGCCCGATCGGTACCGTCGGTGGCGGGCGTGTTGATCCAGTTCCCGCTGTACGGCGCCATCGCCTTCATTCTGACCAAGGCGGCGGGAAACGAGGGCATCACCCTGTCCCATCACATCGCCGAAGCGTTCGTATCTATCGCCAGCAAGGAAAACTTCGCCGTGGTGATGGGGCTCTACTCGGCGTTCCTCGGCTTCATCATTCCCTCGGGCGGTGGCAAGTGGATCATCGAAGCGCCCTATGTGATGCAGGCGGCCAATGAACTCCAGGTCCACCTGGGCTGGACGGTGCAGGTCTACAATGCGGCCGAGGCGCTGCCCAACCTGATCAACCCGTTCTGGATGCTTCCGCTGCTCGGCGTGCTGGGGATCAAGGCGCGCGACATGGTGGGGTTCACCTTCACCCAGTTGCTCGTGCACCTGCCGCTGGTGCTGTTCATGCTGTGGATCTTCTCCATGACGCTGGACTACCTGCCGCCCGTGATGCCCTGACCGCTACCGCGCTTCACGTGCACAAGGGCCCCGCCGAGGCGACTCAGGCGGGGCTCGGTCACGTCTGTCACCGCCCTTCGGGCCTGCACGCTCAGTCCGCGATTTCATCGTGGTCCGGTTCTGCCTCCGGCCTGATGAGGGAGCGCTCGAACGGCAGTCGCTCCGACAATGTGCTTCCTGGAATGTCCTCGATTTCGACGGTGGCCCCTGTGGGATCAATGTGGCTGACCGTGATGCGCTTTCCCGACAACACATCGTCTATCGACTTGCCCAGCGTCAGAGGGGCGTCCTTCATCAGGTCCGCGCTGCCTGGCGTTGTATCCACCAGCGAGCTGGAGACAGAACCCTCGCTAAAGCGCGCGACTCTCACAATCACGCCATTGACGAATGGATCATCGGCGGGCCAGTGCTCAAACCCGGTGGTCGGCTGGCGAAACTCCAACGCCAGGTAACTGCCGTCACTGCGAAACAGGCGCAACCCTTTGGCAACCGCCGCATTGGCGTCTGTGAACAAAGGCGCCATTTTGTAGGTGCCATTGCGCAGCGCCTCAGGGAATTGTTCGTCACTGAGCCAACCTGCAAAATACAAGTACGGAATGGGGTAGAGACGCGAGCCTCCGCTGTTCATGGTGTCCGAGGGATCGGCGGAGCGGGTGACGACGCAGTGGGCGCCACCCACTTGCAGCAAACCCTTTTGCTCCTGGCAGTGTTCCAGCGCCGTGCCGTGCGCTACGCCCAGGCTGTGGCCGAATTCGTGCAGCCACATCCAGGGTTTCCACCCGACACCATTGCCCATGGCCCACCAGCCTGGCATTGCCGCAAGCCCGGACCAGGGGCACGACGTGGACGGAATCTCGACTGCCACATAGTCGTAGTCCTCGCCATGAAAGCCCTGTTGACGAGCCAGCTCCAGGGCTTGATTCCTCAGCCCGGTCGAGGGGCACCCGGTGGGCCTCGGTCCCAGGTCGAGATCCGTCACCGCATGCCCGGTGAACTGGAGAAGACGACCTGAAGCGGCAAGCGTCGCGTTGACGAACGAATAGTCGTCATCATCACTACCAAAGAAGCCTCGCTGCACTTCCAGAAAGTCGGTGGGCGACTTGTCGCTGTAACGGGCATGCAGCAACAGAGCTTTTTTACGGCCGACCACAGGGCGCTTGGGAATGACCGGTATTTCCAACTCGAAGCTCCACACCACTGCATCCGACTGCGAAGCTGGCACCATTTGAAGGGTATTGCCTGAAAAACCCAGCATCTCTACCTTTCCCAGGTCTGCCCGGTATTTATTTCTCAGATTGAAGCCGACCGTTGGCTGCGACGGGTTGAAGTTTCTGCTGGCTTGCCAGGCTCGCTCGGAGCTATAACCGACGCCTTGGCAGTCGATCATTCTGGCCTTGGCGCCGAGGCACTGTTGTTTCTCGGCATGGGCCAGGGCGCGATTGGTCAACGTGTCGTATTCCGGCAGGAGCGAGGACATTCGCCAGTCCTGGCGGGCATTGCTCGTGCAAGGTGCGAATTCGACGTCGGTATCATTGTCAGCCAGCGCCAGGCACACTTCCTGACCTTTTTCGACATTCCTGATATGCCCGTAGCGTTTGACAATATGCCACGTGGCCCCTGCTGCCTCTTGACTGCCAAACACCAGCTGTTGGCTCTCGTTGCCTTGTAGATAGTTATCGAGCCCCAGGTCACCGATGTACTTGCTTGCCAGCAACTCGGGGGTACGGGCGTCTCTGCGCCAGAGACGCTTGGACTGATAGTCGTTCCCGCCTGCTCCCAGGCACCCGGCCATTTCGACACGGTTTCGAGTGACCGCCGTCAGGCACCGGTCTTGCTCCGAACCGATCAACACCTTGCTCTTGACCTGGAGCAGTGACCCCACTGGTGTGAACAGCCATTGCTGATGATCGTCTCCGATGCACTTCTGCAGGGTCACTGAGGTGAGGTCATCGGCCAATGTCATGCAGGTTTCGGTCTCGCCCTCTGAACTGACGATTTCTTCAAAGAATGGACGACTGATCCGCCAGCTTGCCGAGGCGTGCTCCTGGCCACCAAACATCAGCAGGCCCTCGGGATCACGTTGCAGGTAACGACCCTTGCCGAGGTCTGCCATGTACTTGTTCGACAATAAACCAGGTGCACTGCCCTCCCGGCTCCATAGCCGCCTGGAGTGGTAATCGGTGCCGCCAGAGCCCGCACAAGCAGCCATGTTGATGCTGTTTTGACTGGCCACCAAACACATCGCCGGGTTCGATGCGCCCAGGGCCTTGCTCTTTATATAGAACCGAGATTCTGCAGTGACGAAAATCCATTGCTGATGATCGGTCTGCGTGCAACGCGCCAATGACACAGAACGTGAATCGTCGCCCAGGGTCAGGCAGGTTTGTTCACCCTGGGCCGTGCTGGCGATTTCCTCATAAGGGTTCATCTCCGCCGCGCACGTCGTGACACCCATCACGAACAGGCACATTGAATAGCTGGCCGCCAACGTCGCTCTCATGACCCACCCCATTGTTCATCGAGACTTTGTCGAATTGATGGCTCACCCGGATTGAGTAAGCGAAGGGTAGGTTCAGCGCCTGGTAAATCAAGGTGAGTTCGGGTGCGGCGTTCACCGCGTACGGCGTGAACGCCCCTTTTCAATCAGGGATGAGCGGGCCACACGCGGCAAATCAATACGTTAGCCGCCCGGGCAATACCCGCACCGGTTTTGCACCTTCCCTGTAAGCGCGTTACCAGACTATCGGGTGGCGCCAACGGGCACATTGTCGACGCTCTGCGGTGCAGCAAAAAAATTGAACAGACAGCGCACGGCCCCGCCTAATGTTCAGCTTGCGGATATTTCCACAAGCGGTGTGCCAATATCGGCATGTTCCGAGAGGTGATCAACGTGGCAAAAGACGATAAGAAAAGCAAAAGTGACGCTTCGAAAGCCAGCAAGGAATTGAAGGACAAGAAGTCATCCCCGGAAAAGAAATCTGCTGCAGCTTCTGCCCTTTCCAAGTCTTCTGAAAAGAAAGACAAGAAAAAAGACGCCGAACCGAAGAAATCCGCGAAAAAAGCAGACAGCAAGCCAGAAAAAGCCAAGAAGTCAGAGAAATCTGAAAAAGCCGACAAGCCTGCGAAAAAGAAAAAGTAACAGGGTCCGCTCGCCAGGGCGCTATGCCCTGGCTTTCCAAAGTCGACAGCCTCAATGCGCCGAATCAAACAAGGGGCACGCGCAGGCTTTATCCGCAGGCAAGCCCCCCTCATCACCTTGCCCTCGCCAGCACCGCATCGATTTCCGCCACCACCTGCCGGGTCGCCGCTTCTATCGTCCCTTCATTGCGGCACAGCACCCAGCCGTTTTCCATCACCACCTGCTCGAACGCCTGCGTGCAGGCAGCATGCGCCTCCAAACGATGAAGGACCGTACTGCCCAGGCCGCGCGAGCGAGCTGCGGCCCGTGCCCATGACAGTTCAGGGGCGGTGACCACGCCCACGTGCAGATCCGGTACACGCACGTTTCGATCCAGGTTCAACCGTAGAATCTGCGGGAACGGGACGCCTCGGCGAAATGCCGCGTCGGAGGGGTACCAGCGATCGATCAGAATGATGCTGCCTGGCGGTTGCCTGGGCAGTACATGCCGGGAAATCCAGGCACGGCTCTCGGCGAGTCGCTCACACACCGCCCACTCCAGCGCCGGGCTGGGTTGCCGGGCAAGCTGGTTGACCCACCTCATGGTTTCCCCCCTGAAGGGGTCGCTTTTTTTCTCGCACAGCCGAATCACGGTGTGATTGCCGGCCCTGAGCACCTTTGTCACGGCTTCCAATACAGTGGTTTTGCCGGTGCCCTTGGGTCCGTCGAGCGAAATAAACAGAGAACGATTCATGTCGCACATGATGCCTGAAAGCGAAGAGACGCGATGAGGATTAGTGAATCCGCTTCGGGCCGATTGAGCACCAGGGTCGTGATACCGCGTTGACGGACATCTCGATCCGCGAGTTAACACTTTGCAAACTCGTCATGTCGCTTCTCACTCTTGTCTTAAGGAAGGTGCGAGGCCAGACTGGGCCGGCCTGCAGCTGCCCTCAGTCTTTGGAGAGCGGCACGATCGACAATTGACCCCTTCCACAGAGTGGAAGGGGCGGTGTCCACGCCCCTGGCCCTGCGCGCTTACCCCACGCACAGAAGGAGTTGCCTATGTTCGCCGGATTCGAGAAACACTATCGCCAGGTCAATGGCGTGGGTATCAGCTACCGCATTGGCGGTACCGGCCCCGGGCTGCTGCTGTTGCACGGCCATCCGCAGACCCATGTCATCTGGCACAAGGTTGCGCCGCGGCTCGCCGAGCAGTTCACCGTGGTGGCCGCCGACCTGCGCGGTTACGGCGACAGCGACAGACCGGCAGCCGATGCCGAGCATCGCCGCTATTCAAAACGCGAGATGGCCCGCGACAACGTCGAGCTGATGCAAGCCCTCGGCTTCGAACGATTCAGCGTGCTTGCCCACGACCGTGGCGCACGGGTCAGCCACCGCATGGCTCTCGACCACCCGGACGCCGTCCAGCGCATGGTGCTGCTGGACATCGCACCGACCCTGGCCATGTACAGCCAGACCAATGAGGCGCTGGCGCGCGCCTATTGGCACTGGTTCTTCCTGATCAGGCCTGCGCCCTTGCCGGAAAGCCTCATCGAAGCCAATCCTGAACAGTACCTGCGCAGTGTCATGGGCAACCGCAGTGCCGGCATGACGCCATTCACCGAGCAGGCCTTCGCCGAATACCTGCGATGCCTGCAACGCCCTGGCAGTGCACGGGGTATCTGCGAGGACTACCGAGCGGCAGCCAGTATCGACCTGGAATACGACCACGCCGACATTGCCGCAGGTCGTCAGGTCACCGCTCCGCTGCTGGTGATGTGGGGCGCGGACGGTACCGTCGGCCGTTGCTTCGACCCTTTGAAAGAGTGGCGCCAGGTGGCCACCGATGTGCAGGGCCATGCATTGCCCGCTGGTCACTATCTGGCGGAGCAGGCGCCGGAGTTGCTGCTTGAGGCGGTCGAGGCGTTTTTTTCGGCCACTGCCGACGGTCGACGCTAGTACCCCGGCATTCGCGTGGGGCTGCCTATTGCACGGCGATACGTGCCGTGAGTGATGATGTCCACATCGATCACCGACTGCTCGGGACGAAATAGATCGAAAACCATCAGCAGGCGACGAAGGCTGTTCATTCGGTCTACATCCTGGCGCCGTGGTGATGGGCCCCGCCCCTGAGGCTGCGCTGCTGAGCGGGCAATAACGCAGCCGGTATGGCCGCGCGGGCGGTGTGGGAGGGCAATTCGGCGAACAGCTCCTGGTATTCGGCAGCAAAATGGCTGAGGTGGTAAAAGCCCCACTGAGCGGCCGCGTCGCCGATCGTGAGATCGGACGCATAGCTCGACATCAGGCTGCGGCGTACACCATTGAGCCGCACCGAGCGCAGGTAATTGAGCGGCGTGGTTTCGGCGACCGAGCGAAAGCTGTTCTGTACGGTGCGCCGGCTCACCTGCAGGCGTTCGCACAGCTCGTTGACGCTGGGCACGCTCATCATTTCTGCGGTCGCCAGCCGGTGGCATTTTTCGACAATGAAGCTGCGGGTGGAGCTGGCCGTGCGCTGGAGCTTGTCGCAGGCCGGGTCGGTCATCAGTTGCAACAATTCGTCCAGCATCGCTTGTTCCAGCGCTTGCTCGCGGCGACTGTCCAGCGCTTCGCTCATCAGCGCCCCCGAGAAGACCGCCAGCAAGCGGCGGCGGACGTCGGCAAAACGCGGTGCGGACACGCGAATCACGGGTTGACGCAGCAGGCGCCCGATGTCCTGGGCAAAAGCGGTTTGGGCCAGCGCCTGCTCGAACAGCTCGCGCTCGAAGGTGATCGACAACAGTTCCATGCCTGTCGGCATATGGAACATGAATTCCTCGCCACCGTGCAAAAAGAACAGGCTGCTGTCGTCCACTTCGCGCCCCTGCATGCGGATCGACCCGGGTGCGTTGAGCGGAATGGCAAAGCACATTTTGCCTTGGGGCGCCACGCCGTGCTGCACCACACGCTGGTTGATCTGTTCGCGAAAGACATGACAGCGCGCGGTGGTCAACTGCATGAGCGAGCTCTCGGTCGACCCGGCCGTCAGTTGGCTGTAGTCCTGATTCCATTCCCGGACCGTGGCCGCATGGACGTGAACGTCGCGAAAATGACTAATATTCTTGTGTTGAGTCATGGCTGAAAGCCTCTGCGAATATTATTGTTGTAGGGCGCTTTCCTGTGCATTATTCGCACATAGAGAGAAAGCTGCAAAGTTTTCGTCGGTTTTTTTCGAGAAGCGATCGTCACTTTTCGAGGCCTTCGAAGAATGTGCCGATTCGGGCTACCGGCTTGGGGTATGGCGTGAGGATGATCGACACACTAGAAACCGACATCCAGAGACGCCGTCATGAGTGAAGCCAAACTTGAATCCCTCCATTTCGCGGATGCCCCGCGAATCCAATCCAGCTCGCTCCCTGGGCCCAAGACACTAGAGGCGTTGGCGCTGTCGGCGAGCACCGAGTCCATGGCACGCGGCGGCGGACGTATGCCGATCGCCATGGACCGTGCCTTCGGTGCGACCTTCAAAGACCCCGATGGCAACACCTTCATCGACCTGTCGGCCGGTGTCGGCGTGAGCAGCGTTGGCCGCTGTCACCCCAAAGTCGTTCAGGCCATTCGCGACCAGTCCGAAGTGCTGATGCATGCCTTGGAAATCAACAGCACACGGCGCACCGAGCTGGCGGCGAAAATGTCCGAGATCGCGCCGGACGGGCTGCGTGGCGACTGCATTACCTTCTTCACTCAAAGCGGCAGTGACGCGCTGGAAGCGGCCATCAAGTTCGCCAAGCGCGTCACCGGTCGGCACCAGATCATCGCCTTCCACGGCGGCTATCACGGCGTGTGGAACGCCTCCGGTTCGCTGACCACCGGCACGGCCTATCGCAAGGGCTTCGGTCCGCAGATGGGCGGCGTGATTCATGCCCCCTACCCCTACGCCTATCGCTTCCCGTTCGACACCACCCACAAGAGTGCCGAACAGATTGCCGGCGACTATGTCGACCATCTGCTGAATACGCCGTACACCGCCGCCGATGATGTGGCAGCCGTGATCGTCGAGCCGGTGCAGGGTGAAGGCGGTTATGTTCCACCGTCGCCGGAATTCCTGCAGATCCTGCGCAAGGCGTGCGACCGCGCCGGCGCCCTGCTGATCGTCGACGAAGTGCAATCGGGTGCCGGCCGCACCGGCAAGATGTGGGCGGTCGAGCACTCCGGCGTGAAGCCGGACATGCTCACCTTCGGCAAGGGCATCGGCAGCGACCTGCCCATGGCCGGCCTGATCATGCGCTCGGACCTGGCTGCGCAGATCCCCGACGGTTCGATGCCCAACACGTTCGCCGCCAACTCGCTGTCGTCCGTGGTCGCGCTGACCAACATCAGCATCCTCCAGGACCCGGAACTGGACCTGCTCAACCGCGCGCATACGCTGGGCCTCGAAGCACAGGAACGCATTCGCGGCTTCAACAGCCCCTTCGTTGGCGAGGTTCGCGGTCGTGGCTTGATGATCGGTATCGAGCTGGTCGAAGACGCCGCCACCAAGCAGCCGCTGGACCGCGCCAAGATCGGTCAACTCATGGGCTACCTGATGGACCACGGCGTGCTGATGATTCCATGCGGTCGCTACAGCAACGTGATGCGCGTGATGCCGTCGCTGACGATCTCCCGCGCCCTGTTCTTCAAGGCCCTGGACATTTTCGGCGACGCCCTGGCCGCCTTGAAATCCTGAGGCGGAGCATGACGCCTCCTACCCATCATTCCTGGACCCGACTATGACTCAGCACCTGAATCTCTTCATCGACGGCGCGTGCGTCGAAGCTTCCGACGGGCGCCGCTTCGACCTCGTCAACCCAGTGACCGAAGGCGTGTACGGCAGCTCCGCACGCGGCACTGCCGAGGACGTCGACCGTGCCGTCAACGCCGCTCACGCACAACTGGAGGGTGGCGCCTGGAGCCAGCTCACCGGCGCCCAGCGCGGCCGACTGCTGTCGGCACTGGCGGACCTGGTGGAGCGCGATACCGAGCTGCTGGCCGACATGGACGCCGACGCCATTGGCCGCTCGCCGATGGAACCGCGGCGCATGGACATTCCCAATGCCATCGCCAACCTGCGCGCCGCCGCAGGCTGGGCCAACCAACTGGAAGGCCGCACCATTCCTACCGGTGGCTACTTCGGTAACAAGACGCTCTCCTACACCGTTCGCGAACCGGTGGGTGTGGTCGGCGCCATCGTGCCGTGGAACTCACCGCTGATGATCACCGTGTGGAAGCTGGCCGCCCTGCTGGCAGCCGGCTGCACCGTGGTCATCAAGCCGTCGGAAGAAACCCCGCAGTCGGCGTTGCACCTGGCCGCTCTCGCCCAGGAGGCGGGTTTCCCCAATGGCGTGATCAACATCGTCACCGGCTTCGGCAATGAAGTGGGCCGCGCCTTGTGCGAACACCCGCTGATCGCCAAGATCAGCTTCACCGGCAGCCCCGAAGCTGGCCGCGAGATCCAGCGCACCGCTGGCGTGCTGTTCAAGCGCGTGGCCCTGGAGCTGGGTGGCAAGAGCCCGCAGATCGTGTTCGACGACGCCTCGTTCGACGACGCGCTGTTCGGTTGCACCCTGGGCGTGTTCGCCAACCAGGGGCAGATCTGTGCGGCTGGCTCGCGCATTCTGGTGCAACGCAGCCTGGCCGAGCGCTTCGCCGCTGCGCTGGCCGACGCCGCGCGCAACGTCAAGGTGGGTGACCCTCGCCAGGACGGCGTGCAAATGGGGCCGGTGGCCAAGAAAGCCCAGTTCGATCGCGTCAACCGTTACATCCAGCTTGGTATTGACCAGGGTGCCTCGCTGCTGGCCGGCGGCGTCTCGACCCCTGAGCAGGGTTGGTTCGTCAAACCCACGATCTTCGCCAACGCGCGCAATGACATGAGCATCGCTCGTGACGAAATCTTCGGCCCGGTGGCCACGGTGATCACCTTCGACACCGAGGAAGAAGCGGTCGCCCTGGCCAACGATTCCACCTATGGCCTGGCGGCCACGGTGTGGACCCAGGACTTGGCGCGTGCGCATCGCGTTGCCGGGGCCCTGAAAACCGGCGCCGTCGGCGTCAATTGCTGGAGCCCGCTGGACGCCAACCTGCCCTGGGGTGGAGTCAAGACCAGTGGGATCGGCCAGGAAGGCGGAATCAGCGGGGCCTTGGCCTACACTGAGGAAAAAGTCATTACCGTACTGATTCCTGGCTGAAGCCCCGCTGTGCAGTGACCGCCCCTTGCGGCCCGGCGTCGCAAGGGGCGTTGACTTGAAAAGATCACCATCCCACGCCTTTACCCTCAATGAAGAGCCTGTCATGACAACCATAAATCAACACATAATTGATCGGTATCCGACATCACTGCGCCTGCTGCACTGGGTGCGCGCGGTGCTCATATTAGGCCTGCTGTGGGCAGGTTGGCACATGACCGGGATGGATGATGAGGTCGCCAGTAAATATGAACTGTATTACCCCTGGCACAAATGTTTCGGGGTTGTTGCGTTTCTGTTGGTTTTGACCCAGATCACCTTGCGCTGTCTGGCCTCCAGCTTGCCGCAGCCGCCGGAATCACTTCCCGGGTACGAGCGGTTTTTGTCCAAGCTGGTGCACCGTGCCATGTATGCGCTGCTGGTGATCGTGCCGCTGATGGGTTACTCGATGTCAAGCACCTACACGATGAGCGACGGGGTGTTCTTTTTCGGCGTCAACCTGCCTGAGCTGTTGCCGAAGAATGACGATTGGTTCGTGGGCTTTCAGTGGCTGCACAAGACACTGGCCTACACCCTGCTCGCGCTGATCGCCCTGCATATCGCCGGCGCGCTCAAGCACCGCTTCCTCGATCAGGATCCACGCAGCGACGTATTGCGCCGCATGCTGTAACCGCTGCCTGATTGTCCTCCAGCTAAAAGCCAACAGGCGCCGCGATCGAATCGCGGCGCCTGTTGCGTCAGGGGTCATGACATCAATTGGCTGGTGTCTGCTAGTAGGTCAACCACACGATGAACTGGAAGTAGGTGTTGGTTGAGGCACTGCCGCTTTGCAAGCCACCGTTACCCAGCCATTTGTCCGGCTTATAGAAACCCAGCAACGGGGAAATCATGACGTTGTCGGTCACCGACCAGTCCAGGTACAGGTTGACCTCACGCGCGCTGTAGTCACGCTCTTCACGCCGGGACAGCTGGTGGTAGTCAAAATACATGGCGTTGAGGGTCAGCTTCTCGTTCGGCCGCAACGACAGCAGCACGTCATTGGTCTGCATGTTCGCTGTGACCGAGCCGGCATAGTTGACCCCCACTTCACCCTGGTTGCGCTTGCGGAAGCCACCCTGGAACAGGAAGTCCCAGCCCTCGGAGTAGCGAGCGTAACGGTAGCTGACGGTCGGTTGCCATTGCACATCGGCAAAGGTGTAGCCGGCGTCGAAAAACATGGCCCGTTGCGAGCCCGAACGTTTCTCCTGGCGCGCCACTTCGAACGCGAAGTCGGCGTTCTCGATGCCCGCACTGCCCTGCCCACGGATACTGTAGATGTCCATGCCGTCGCGCTCGCTGCGGTCGCCGAAGGCATAACGCTCGTTGATATCCAGCCCGTGCACGTAGGTCGAGCCGAGCGAGCCCAGCGGTGTGGTGTAGTCGATCGTGGCGGCGGCGACCTCGGTTTCGGACTGCCCGGGGTTATCGGATTTGAGCCACAGCAGGCTGCCGTGCAGGCCGTCCGAGCCGCCCAGTTTCAGCACCGCGGTGTTGCCGAAGGCCAGCCGTGGGCCGAGGTAAAAAGCGCCGCCACGGTTGAATCGACCGTCGGTCACACCTTCGATAGGGTTGAACGCCTTGCCGGGTGCGAACCCGTCGTCGGTGATCAGGAAACCGTCCACCGTGACGATCTGCCGACCGAAAGAAAAGTCTACGCCATCAGGGCCCAGCGCCGGAAACAAGTCCGCTGACTTCCACCCCACATAGGCGTCTTCGAGCGCCGTCCTGCGTTCGGTCCCATCCGTCACCGATCCGGCGTCCCCATCGCCCCAGGTCCCGGTGCTGATCGCGCTGATGCCACCATACACCGAGCCCGCATTGATCTTGTCGGTGGCGCCGCTCAGCCCATATTTGGCAAAACCCTCTTGCCAGCGCATCTTGCCAGGCTCTTTCTCGGGGTTGGCCAGGTAGTTCTTCTGGGTGCCGAACCAGCCGAACCCTGCCCACAGGTCGGCATTGAGAAAAGTCTTGCCCTCATCCTCGTTATACAGCTCATAGGCGTACGCCTGGGGCTGCACGCTAAAGAGTGCAACCAGCGAAATCACCGGTGCGTAGATCTGTGTGCGCATGGGTCTCTCCTGTTTTTATATTTATGAGCCGAAGGGCGAGTGTTTCGGCTCCGGCTACCTGTGCGGTAGCCCAAATCAGCAAGTGCATACCCTATAGCGGCACCCATTCCAGGCCCTTTAGCCCGCGCAATTGAAATTCATGGCAGCGCTCAATGGTTGCCGTTTTGGGCTAAAGCCCTGCTTCCTCCGGCCCTATGCTGGCGCCATAAGAACGCATAAGAACCGAGGCGCCCGCCATGACCGCTATGCCCCCTACCCCCCTGCTGCGCAAAGGCTTTTTTCTGCTGGCGCTGGTCGCCTGCAGCGCCCTTCCGTCGGTGGTTTCCGCACACCATTCGTTCGCCATTTTCGACCAGACCAAAACGGTCACCGTGAAAGGTGTGGTCTCGCGCTACGCCTGGACCAACCCCCATGTGGGGATCTACATCGACTCCCCCGGCCCGCCCGAGCAGCAATACAAAATCGAGACTGGCAGCGTCAACGCACTCAAGCGTGCAGGCTGGGCGGCCGACTCGATCAAGGCGGGCGATAACGCCGAGGTCACGTTCAAACCGTTGAAAAACGGCGAGCCTGGCGGCCTTCTGGTCGAGATCAAGATCGGTGATGTCGTGCTGTCGGGCGGTGGTTGAGCCACCCGCCGCTGCTTCATGAGTACCGAACCGAACGACACAACGGTGTGGAGAAACGTCAATGCAACAGACCAGAATTCTCAAGCCTCTTGCAATGCTCCTGGGTGCCGTGCTCATGAGCACGAGCGCAATGAGTTTTGCGGCCACGGCGAAATCCGATGGCAGCCAGCGCAGTGCGGCTGCCAAGCCTGACATCAGCGGGACCTGGGAGCGGACCCCCGACGACTGGTTCGGCGAGAACCCCGATGACCCGGTACTGCCAGGCGGGCCAATGCCGTTGAAGGAACCCTACGCCACCCAGTACACCGAGCTGAAAAAGAAGCAGGCTGCAGCCAACGAGGCTGGCACGCCGCTGGCGACCACCAGTGCCCGTTGCCTGCCCGAGGGCATGCCCACGCTGATGGCGGCGCTGTTTCCGATCCAGATCATTCACGATGACAAGCAAGTGGTCGTGCTCGGCGAATACCTGCAGCAGGTCCGCCGCATCTTCCTCAACGAGAAAATGCCCAAGGACATGCCGGACCCGGTCTATCAGGGCCATTCCTACGGCCATTGGGAAGGCGACACGCTGGTGGTGCAGACGCGCGGCGTACGCACCGACGTGACCTTCTATGACACCCCGCACAGCGCCGACATGATCATCACCGAGCGCCTGCGACTGCGCGGCCCCGATCACCTGGAAAACCAGGTGCTGATCGAAGATCCGCAGATCCTGAAGTCGCCCTATCGCTTTACCTTCGAGTACAAGCGCTCCGACTACCGCATCGAAGAGTACGTCTGCGAGAACAACCAGATTGTGATCGACAGCGAGGGCAAGGCCACCCTGAAAGTGGATTGACCTGACGCCTTCTCATCGAATACCTCTGGAGAGACCCGCATGAAACGACTGAGAACAATCAGCATCTTGCGGCCGAAGACGCTCAGCGCCCTGGCGCTGCTGATTCTGACGTCCAACGCTTTCGCGCAGGTGCCACGCATGCCCACGGCGACACCGGTGCCGCCATCGGGCAAGGCACCGCTGTCATCGGCGACCTACAAGGGCACCGAGTACGCCGATCTGGCCAAAGCCGGCTATGTCGAAGAAGAGTACTACCTGCAAGGTGTCGCCCCGGCCATCACGGCGGCCGGCGAAAGCCTGCTGGAGGCGCCCTACACCACCCGTATTCTGGTGCGTAAACCGGCCGACCCGGCACGCTTCAATGGCACGGTAGTGATTGAGCCGTTCAGCTGGTTTGGTGAACGCGCGGCGGGATGGATTCTGACCCGTGACTATCTGCTGCGTCGCGGCTATGCCTATGTCGGCTACACGCTGAACATGAACAAACCGGAAGTCGACCCCAAGTTCATCGCCGACACCCCGGCCGCCGAAGCCGACGGCATCGCCCAATACGGGCGAATCGTCAACTTCGAGTTCATGCGCCGCTTCGACTATGCGCGCTACGCGCCGCTGGGCACCTATTACGACCCACAGCGCTTCGTGCGCGGCACCGCGCCCGATCCCTTCGTGCCGCAATCGCAGGGCATCGGCGCGCAATTGGCCCTGCTGCTGAAAACCAATGCCGCGCACAGTCCGCTGGCCGGCCTGGAGGTACAACGCGTTTACGTCAACAGCTGGGCGGTGACCGCGCAAGTGTGGATGGACTTCCTCGACCAGGGCCGCCATCAGCAATGGCGCATGCCGGACGAACGACCGCTGATCGACGCCTATATGACCGGGCGCATGGCTTACGGCGAGGTAGGCGGCGACGTTATCCGGGTGCCCCGGCAGATGCCCGAAGGGGTGCCGTTCGTGACCGTCTACAGCCAGTCCGAGCTGATGCACGACGTGCTCGAAGGCATCGAATTGCCAGCCGACACCGACAGCCCCCAATTGCGCTACTACGAAGTGACCGGCATACCGCACCTGCGCCTGGCCGACCTGGGCACCGAGCATACCGAGCTGCTGGCGGCCGATGTCGGCAAGGGTGACGACCCCAAGTGTCAGACGCTTTACGACGAGCCGGCTGAGCGGGTGATCTCGGCCCTGCTCGACGGCATGGACCATTGGGTGCGGGACGGCAAGCCCATGCCAAGGGCGCCCAGAGTCGTGCGCGACGGCAAGGCAGTGGTGCGCGACACCGACACCGGCAACCTGCAGGGCGGCGTACGACCACCGTGGATCCAAGTACCCAGCGCCACCTACCTGACCGACCAGGAAACGGGCTGCGGGTTGATCTACGACACCAAGGTGCCGTACACCAAAGCGCAATTGCGCCAGCGTTATGGAACCTTCGATGAGTACAAAAAACGTTTCGAAGACGCCAAGGCCATTTCCATCAAGCAAGGCTACCTCCTTCCGGAAGACGCGCCAGGCCTGCGTGCAATCGCGCAACCCCAAGACTTCTAATCCTTTACGCCACTGGGGAGAACCGCACCATGGCAACCGACGCTATCATCTCGTGGCTGTATGCCACGCCGTTCAGCACTGCCATCCGGGACATGCTCTGGGTGGTGCCCACCGTTCAGACCATTCACATCGTGGCCATCGCGGTGATCTTTGGTTCGGCGGTCATTTCCGACCTGCGTCTGGCGGGGGTATTTGCCAGGGATGAGCCACTGCGTGGCGTCATCCGTCGCTACTACCCGTGGATGCGCAACGCCCTCATCGTCTTGCTGCTCACGGGGCTGATCATGTCCATCGGTGAGCCGGACCGGGTGCTGGTGAACTCGACCTTCTGGCTGAAGATGGGGTTGGTCGTCGCTGCCTTCGCCCTGGCCTGGTGGATCCGCTATCCCCTGCTGCGCACTGCCGCGCCCGCCACCGACGTTCGCACCGGCTCGCAGGTCAAGGCCCTGGCCTGGCTGTCGATCGTGCTGTGGTGCGCGGTGATCTTCTGCGGCCGCTGGATCGCCTACACGATCTGAGTGTTTTCAACCAAAGCTTTCGGATAACCGTCATGAATATTCAAACAATAATGCAAGCCCTTCAGGACACCGCGCTGGCGACCTTCATTCGAGAGTCGGGCTCGGCGTTTCCCACCCTGGAGTCGGTGCATGTGATCGGCATCGCCCTGGTGTTCGGTACCATTGCCGTGGTGGATTTACGCTTGCTCGGCGTCGCGTCTCACCGCAAGAGTGCGTTACGTCTGATCCATGAGCTGCTGCCGTTCACTTGGGTGGCCTTCCTGGTGTGCGTGATCACCGGCTCGCTGATGTTCATCTCCAATGCCATCACCTACTCCGAGAACATCCTGTTCTGGTGGAAGATGGGCCTGTTGGCCTTGGCCGGGCTCAACATGGCGGTGTTCCACCTGGGCGTCTATCGGCGCATCGACGAGTGGGACACCACCCTGCCCCCGCCCGCCCAGGCACGTATCGCCGGGCTGGGCTCCATGGTGCTGTGGGTGGGCGTGATCGCGCTGGGTCGCTGGATCGGCTTTCTCTGATGGCGCGTCCAGAGCCGGCAGCCAACACCGTGAACGTCGTGCGCCCGGCGTCTGGTCGATGGGAGTCGCTGGCCCTGCTGATGGCAGGTGTGGTGGTCGTCGCCAGTATCACGGCCTACGTGGGGTTGCGTCCGGAAAAATCCGGACCGCCCGCGCCTCTGAGCTGGCAGGTGCGTTCCTTCGACGGCCTGGGGCCGGTGGATCAGGCGATTCATGGCGCGCTGCTGCCTGCTGGCGAGGAGATCATCTGGAACAACAACGACACTGGCGGCTGGATCACGCTTGAGCATGCCCAAGAGATTCTGCTGCCACCGTTCTACCTGGACACCTTCTGGAAAACCAACGGCAAAGTGCATTGGCAACTGATTCTGCCGGGCACGCACCAAGCGCACACTCGCACCGGCGACACCCACGCGGACGACGCTGCGGCCCCCGCCGAACAGAAACCCGGCAGTGTGTCGCAAGCCACCCAGGGCCAGGGCGCGGCGGTGTACTACGGCTCCGGCGGCAGCGCGCCCGGCCAGAGTGCCTACCTGTTGGTGATCGGGCACGCTCATGCCGGCGTGATGTGGGCCAACCAGGCGACGATCTGGGTCCACCCCAATCCGAATGCGCCGTACCCCGGCATCGTCAAGCCTGAATCACTGGTCGGTGAAGGGTGGCGGCAGGTCATCCCCTACGACGGCGCCAGCGAACTCGAACGCGTAAAAGGAAAATAGCCATGACCTTCTCGTTGAAATACTGCGCCGCGTGGCGTCGTTGCCTGGCGTTGCTGCTGCTGATCCCGGCCCTGGCGTTCGCCGGTGCCGAGCCGACCGCAGGCAAGAAGCTGAAGATCGGCGTCACACTGCACCCCTACTACAGCTTCGTGGCCAATATCGTGGGTGACCGCGCGGAGGTCATTCCGCTCATCGCGGCCGAAGCGAACCCGCATAACTACCAGCCGCAAACCGACGACATCACTCGGGCGATGAGCCTGGACGCACTGGTGGTCAACGGCATCGGCCACGACGAGTGGGCCTTCGAGATCGTCAAGGCGGCCGGTCGCCGGGAAAACCTGCCGATCATCTACGCCAATGCGTCGGTGGCGTTGATCCCCATTGGCGGCGATCAGGAAGGCGCCAAGGTGGTCAACCCGCACACCTTCGTGTCCACCACCGCTGCCATCCAGCAGGTGTTCGAGATTGCGCGGCGGCTGGGCGAACTCGACCCGAGCAACGCCGAAGCCTATCGCCACAATGCCCTGGCGTATGCCGGCCGTATCCGGGCGCTGCGGGCACGCTTCATGACCCGTTTTGCCGAGATGGACCTGTCGACGTTTCGTTGCGCGACCACCCACGCAGGCTATGACTACCTGATGCAGGAGTTCGGCCTGTTCGTGAGCGCCGTGATCGAACCGCGCCACGGCGTTGCACCCACCGCGCGGCAACTGGCCAACACCATCGACGCGATCAAGAAAGCCAACGTGAAAGTGCTGTTCGCTGAAAAGTATTTTTCCATGGACCTGGCCAAGCCCATCGAGGCCGCCACCGGGGTAAAAATCTTCTCGCTGTCGCACATTACCGGCAACACCTACAGCGCCGACGAATTCGAGGTGGCCATGCGCGAGAACCTCGAGACCCTGGCGGCCGCCGTCGAGTACACCCAGCAATGAACGAGGAACGAGCAATGCGTGGACCTGCCGTGGTGTTCGACAACGTTTCACTGCAGCTGGGCGGCACCTCGGTGCTCGATCGGGTCAGCTTTCGCATCGAGTCCGGCGCGCTTCATTGCCTGGTAGGCCCCAATGGCGGCGGCAAGACTTCAGTGGTACGCGCGCTGCTGGGGCAAATGCCGCACTCGGGCAGCATTCGCTTTGAAGGGGACGTCGCCAAGCCGGTGGGGTATGTGCCGCAACTGCTGGACTTCGACCGCAACGTGCCGATGACGGTCAACGATGTCATGGCCCTGCTCGGCCAGCGCCGGCCGGCCTTCCTGGGCTCGGCCCGCGCGGCCAGGGCGGCCCACGCCGAGGCCCTGGAACGTACAGGCGTCGCCGGCCTGGGCGGCAAGCCGTTCGGTAGCCTGTCCGGCGGCCAGCGTCAGCGTGTGCTCCTGGCCCAGGCGATCAGCCCGATGCCCCGACTGCTGATCCTCGACGAGCCGACCGCCGGTATCGACGAGCCTGGCATACGGCTGGTGGAGACGCTGGTGGCCGAGCTGCACGGTCGTGGCGTGACCATCCTGTGGATCAACCATGACCTCGAACAGGTCAGGCGCATCGCCCAGTCGGTGACCGGTATCAACCGCAGCGTTCTGTTCGACGGTCCGCCCGATCAGGTCGCCTGCCAATTGGAGACTGGCCGATGAACGCCCTGTACGATTCGATTCGCAGTTACCTGCAGGCGCTTGCCGCCAGTGGCACCCTGCCGCAGCCGTTCGAATACGAGTTCGTGATCAACGCGCTGCTGTGTGCCCTGGTGATCGGCCCCCTGCTCGGTGTGCTGGGCAGCATGGTCATGATCAAGCGCATGGCGTTCTTCAGCCAGTCGGTGGGCAACGCGGCCATGACCGGCGTTGCCATTGGCGTGTTGATCGGGGAGTCCTACACCTCGCCCTACCTGTCGATGTTCGGTTTTTGCATGCTGTTCGCGCTCACGCTGAAATACACCCAGCACCGCACGACACTGTCCAATGACACGTTGATCGGCGTGTTTCTGTCCATCTCCCTGGCCGTAGGTGCCTCGCTGCTGCTGTTCGTGTCGGCCAAGATCAACACCCATGTGATGGAAAGCGTGCTGTTCGGCTCGATCCTGGCCGTCGATCACACGGACATGAACGTGCTGCTGGGCGTGACCGCTGTCTGCGCGGTGCTCGGTTTACCGCTGTACAACGGCATGCTGCTGGCCAGCCTCAACCCGAGCCTGGCCCACGCTCGCGGGGTGCGGGTGCGCACCGTCGAATACGTGTTCGTCATCCTGGTCACGCTGGTGACGGTGGCCTGCCTGAAAATCATCGGTGCCGTGCTGGTGGAGGCGTTACTGCTGATCCCGGCGGCGGCGGCACGCAACGTCAACCGCTCCCTTCCCGGGCTGGTGGCGCTGGCCGTGCTCATTGCGACCTTCTCCTGTGTGGTCGGCATCCTGGTGCCCATGCAGTTCCATATTCCCGTGCCCACGGGCGGGGCGATCGTGATCGTCGCCGCTCTGGTATTCGTGTTCACCACTGTCATCCGGGCCACTGCGTCCCGATTCAAGGGGGCCAGCGTATGAAATGGATGAGCCTTTCACCTCGCACGTGGTGGGCGACACTGGCGGTGGCCGTGTCGCTGGCCGGCCAGGCACAGGCACTCGCCGACAGCGAACGGCATCGGGTGCTGGTCGCCCTGCCTGCGGTACAGGCGCTCACGGCAGCCCTGAGCAAAGGTACGGCCATTGAGGTCGGGCGTGTGCCTGCCGACGCGGCAGTACCCATGGAGAGCCAGGCCAATGCGCTGTCGCGCCTGGACCCCAGCGTGTTCCAGCAGGCCGACGCCGTGGTCACCCTCAGCAGCCTGTGGCGCGCGGATCCCCTGTTCGCGGCCGCGCGCCGGCATAACCTGCGAATCGTTGAAATCGACGCGTCGCGCTCCTGGGACCCGGTCAAGCCGGGCGTCGCGAGAATCAGCACGCCCCCCAACGATGTGCCGTGGGCAGCGTCGGAAGAAGGCACTCGGCTGAGCGGTCCGTCGCCCTTCGCCTGGCTCGGCCCGATCAACGCCATGCGCATGTCGACCTTGATTGCCGCCGACCTGGCGCGCCTGTCCCCCGCCGACGCCCCACGGATCGCCAGCAACCTGACCGCGCAAGAGGGTCGGCTGCGCCAGCTGAAGGCCGACTATGGGGCTCGCCTGGCCGGCCTGCCAGACCTGCGCGTGCTGTCGCTGGCCAATGAGTTCATCTACCTGTTCGGCGAGTTCGATATTTTCGCGGATGGCTGGTTCGTCCGTCAGGACCTGGAATGGACCGACGCGGACCGCAGTGCACTGACCCGCTACCTGCGCGATCGCGACATTCGCGTGGTCGTGCACAAGTGGGCCCCGGACGCCAGCATCGTCAAAGCCATCGAGGACGGCGGCGCCCGCCTGCTGGTCCTGGATGCCGGCAACCCGGGGGTACTTGCCGACGCCAGCAAAGACTACGAAACCCTGCTGCGCTCGAATCTCGACGCCGTGCTGGCTGCCTTCGCAACCACTGGCCAAGACCCCACCAACAGCGCCAAACCTGCACCAGCCCGTTGATCAATTTCGATTGTGGAGACTGCAAACCCTATGAAACGTCTATGTTCAGCCCCTCGTCTCGCGACCGTAGCCGCCCTGCTGTTTTGCCAGGCCGCGCTGGCCCATGGTCCCGTGTTCGACTGTTACTTCGAAGACACCAGCGAGGTGAAATGCGAGGCGGGCTTCACCGACGGCAGCTCGGCTGCGGGTAGAAAGATTCGTGTCCAGGACGCCAGCAACAAAGTGCTGATCGAAGGCGTCGTCAGCCAGGACAACACCTTTGCCTTCGAGCCACCCGCCGGCAGCTACTCCGTGCTGTTCCTGGGCGGCGACGGCCATGACGTCACGCTTCAGTCCTCAGACATTTCAAGGTAAATCGACCATGATGAAACCGCATACGCTGTTCAAGGCCCTGGCCACCGTCACATTGAGCACCCTGGCCTGCGCTGCGCAGGCTCATTTCCAGATTCTCTATGTGGAGGACACGGCGCTGCCACGCGCGCAGGAGCTGGAGTTCGCCGCCGTCTTCACCCACCCTTTCGTGGGCAGCCCGACCATGGCCATGGAGAAACCACGCGCCTTCACGCACATCAGCTCGCACAACGGCGACAAGACCGATTTGCTGAAGTACCTGCGCCCCGTCGAGTGGCACAGCCGCGAGAACAAAGCGACGGCCTATCGCGCGACGATTCCCCGCGACATGATGCGCTCGCTGGGTGACCACATCTTCGTGATGGAGCCCGAGCCCTACCTGGAAGAAGAGGAAGGCCTGTACATCCAGCAGTTCACCAAGCTCATCGTCAACGTCGGCGGCGTCCCCGGACAGTGGTCGGACACCCAGGACCTGCCGGTCGAGATCCAGCCGCTGAGCAAGCCTTACGCAAACTGGACCGGCGGCGTTTTCCGCGCCCGGGTACTGGCCGACGGCAAGCCCGTGCCCTTCGCCCAGGTCGAAGTCGAGTACGTCAATCACCCCTTGGACATGACCAGGAACGCGCTGGCCGAGAAAGGCCAGGTCACTGCCCCGCAGGCGTCTTTCAACACCCTGAGTACCTACTCGGATTCGGACGGCGTCGTGACCATTGGTCTGCCACGCGCGGGTTGGTGGGGCATCGCGGCGCTGAACATTGGCGCAACGAAAACCTACAAGGGCAAGCCACTGTCGCAGGATGCCGTGCTGTGGGTGCAAGCCCGCGACATGAAGTGACCCCTCGCCTCGCCGGCACGCCGGCGGTGCCGCTGGCCGCAGGTCATCGGTTGAACCCGCCCTTGAGGTTTTTGACACTGGCGAAGGTGGGCTCACCGCGAGCCTGATCGAGCGGGCTCATGGGCACCGGCGTCGAGTGCGTGCGTACCGCTGCCATCGGTGCGACATGCCGCTCGGTGTCGGTGACCGACCGCTCTTCGCTGGGGCTCACACCAAAGTATTCGCGGTAGCATTTGGAAAAGTGCGGGGTGGAGACAAATCCGCACAGCAAGGCCAGCTCGACCATCGACAACGGCGTCTGCTTGAGCAGTTGCCGGGCGCGAATCAGCCGGAGCTTCAGGTAATAGCGCGACGGCGAGCAATACAGGTATTTCTGGAACATCCGCTCCAACTGACGGCGTGACAAGGCCACGTACGCCGCCAGGTCATCCAGGGGGATCGGCTCTTCGAGATTGCTTTCCATCAGCGAAACGATTTCCTGCAGTTTCGGCTGTTGCGTACCCAGCGTGTGCTTGAGCGGAATCCGTTGTCGATCCTGCTCGTTGCGAATGCGCTCGTAGACGAACATGTCGGAAATGGCCGCTGACAGCTCATGGCCATGATCCCGGCCGATCAGGTGCAGCATCATGTCCAGCGGTGCGGTCCCGCCCGAGCTGGTGAAACGGTCGCGGTCAAGGGTGAAGACACTGGAATTGACCGTGACCCGGGTGAAGGCTTCCTGCATCGCCGCCAGCCACTCCCAATGCACACTGCAGGCGAACCCATCCAACAGGCCGGCCCGCGCGAGCACCCAGCTACCGGTACACACCCCGCCCAGCAATCTGGCCTGCCTGGCTTGCGTACGCAACCAGCGGGTCAGCACGTCGCTGCTGCTGCTCTGCAGGCCAATACCACCGCAGACGATGACCATGTCGCAGGCAGGGGTCGTGGCCAGCGAGCAGTCGGGGGTGATGGGCAGCCCGTCGCTGGCCCAGACCGGGTGGCCCTGCACACTGGCGGTGTACCAGCGATACAGCTCGCGTCCGGCCAACTGGTTGGCCATGCGCAGCGGCTCCACGGCCGACGCCAGCGAGATCAACGTGAATCTGTCCATCAGCACGAAGATGACGCTGCGCACCGGCTCGCGCGGGGTCGACGAAGGCGCTGCAGGCATTGCCGCCTACCCTTGCGACTGAGCGTTCAGGGCAGCGGGAGGGCTCAGCCCCTCCGGCGCCGGTTCGGCCCGTTGCCCGGTCACCAGGCCCAGGAAGGAGATCAGCAGCGCCAGGCCCAGCGTCGCGCTCACCTCGACACGATGCGCCGGCGTCACGATCATCACGGTCAGGGCGGCGCAGATGAACACAATGACCACCCAGGTGAGCCACGGGAACAACCACATCTTGAAGCTCAGCGTGACGTTTTCACGCTGCAGGATCTTGCGCATGCGCAACTGCGACACGGCGATCGCCAGGTACACCAGCAGAGCGATGGCGCCAGAACTGGCGAGCAGGAACTCGAACAGGCCGGCCGGCATGAAGTAACTGAACAATGTCACACCAGCGCCCAGTACGGTGCTGGCGATCACGGCAGCCCGGGGCACGCCGGCGGCCGAGGTCACTTTGAGGCGCTTGGGCGCATCGCCACGCTTACCCAGGGAAAACAGCATGCGCGAAGAAATGTAAATGGAGGAATTCATGCAACTGGCCACGGCGATCAGCACCACCGCGTCCACCAGCAGCTTGGCATGGGGAATGTTCATCAGTTCCAGGGCGCGCTGATAAGAGCCCACCGACGCCAGCAGAGGATCATTCCAGGGCACCACGGAAATCACCACGAACACTGACAGCAGGTAGAACACCCCAATGCGCCACATCACCGAACGCGTTGCCCGGGCGATGTTCTGTGCCGGATTGTTCGACTCGGCCGCCGCGATGGTCACCGCTTCGGTCCCGATGAAACTGAACATGATCGTGATGAAAGCACCCACTACGGCAGACAGCCCATTGGGCGCAAAACCGCCATGTTGCGCCATCAGACTGCTCAGCCCGCTGGCCTCGCGCTCGGGCACCCAGCCCATCAGCACCGCCAGGCCCAGGCAGATGAAGCCGATGATCGCAACGATCTTGGCCATGGCGAACCAGAACTCGAACTCGCCGTACTTGGCCACGCTGAACAGGTTGGTGGCCACCAGCAGCAGGATCGACAACAGGGCGAACAGCCAGGCGTCGACCGCCGGAAACCATTGATGGAGGATATGCCCTGCGGCCAGCGCCTCGATCGGGATCACCAGGACCCAGAACCACCAATATAACCAGCCAATGGTGTAGCCGGCCCAGCGCCCGATGGCCTGGTCGGCGTAGGTGGAGAACGAGCCGGTGTCGGGGCGAGCCACGGCCATTTCGCCCAGCATGCGCATCACCAGCACCACCAGCAGGCCGGAAAACAGGTAGGCCAGCATCACCGCAGGGCCGGCGGCGGCGATGGCATGCCCCGACCCTACGAACAGCCCGGCACCGATGATGCCGGCGATGGAAAGCATAGTGACGTGGCGCGGCTTGAAGCCCTGCGCCAATTGTCCGTTGGAGTCCTTCAGGTTCAGGCTAGCCATTATTTTTCTTATGCTCGGTCATCGACATAGGCGCCTGGGCCGCAGCCCGGCGGTCGTCATTGCGTAGTGATGAGCGAGCTTACGCGGCTTGCAGCGCGCAAAAACAGCCTGAGCGCGGCACACAGTTGCCTGATATCGACATGCGCCCAGGGCCCCGCCACCGCGCGGCAGGGCTCTGGGTTGGCGGTCCGGGGTCAGGCGGCGTGATGGCCCAGCGCGCTGAAACGCGCAGGCGCACTGCTGCGCAACCGCGCCGCCAGGACCATGCCAATGACGGCGGCCACGGGAATGATCGCGCACAACAGGATCGACAACCGCTGGCTGGCGCCGGTCAGCACATCGAAATGCACCAGTGCCATCAGCCAGATAATGGCCAGCGCTATGCCGGAAAAGGCCGGTAGCAGCACACAGCGCATGCGGCTGGTGGCCAGGTGACGGTTAGCTCTGAAATAGCAGATGACGGCCAGCGACGTCAGCACCATCAGCAGGATCAGGCACAGCGTCGCCAGGTTGGAAAACCAGGCGAACAGCTGCATGACCGGGTCAGCGCCCAACGCTGCGAAGGTCGAGACAATCAGGGCCGCCACCAGGCTTTGCAGCACCGAGCCCAAGTGCGGGCTCTGGTGCCGTGGATGGGTCGTGCCCAGGCGCCTGGCGATCAAACCGTCACGGCCGAGCGCGAAGAAATAGCGTGCGGCAGCGTTATGGAAGGCCAGCAGCCCGGCGAACAGGCTCAGGGTGAACAGCAGCCGGATCAGGTCGGTCAGGGCGCTACCGACATACTGGTCCGACAGTGCGTACAAAAACGTCGTGGGGTCCTGCATGCCCTGCAAGCGCGAAACGATCGAATCGCTGCCTGCGCCGATCACCATGGCCCACACCGACAACGTGTAAAAGCCACCGATCAGCAGCACCGACGCATAGGTGGCCACCGGAATGGTGCGCTGGGCATTTTTCGCCTCCTCACCGTACAAGGTGGTCGCCTCGAACCCGATGAATGCTGCAAAGCAGAACAGCAATCCGATTGACGGGTTGCCCTGGCTGATCCGGCCTGGGGTGAAGCCGCTGAACTCGACGCCCTGCGCGCCACCGTGACCGATGATGGCCACATCCAGCACCAGCACCACCAGGTATTCGGCGATCACCACCACTGATAGCACGCGCGCAGACAGGTCGATATTACGGTAACCCAGGAACGCAACCACCCCCAGCATCGCCAGCGAGCAGCACCACCAGGGCGCATGAATACCGGCAATTGCCTCCAGGTTTCCGGCCACGATGGCGCCGAACAGGCCGTACATGCCCGCCTGCAGAACGTTGTACGCGACCATCGCCAGCATGCCGGCCGCACCGCCTGCCAGGCCGCCCAGGCCACGCGTGATGAATGCATAAAAGCCTCCGGCATGCACCACATGCCGAGCCATACTGGTATAGCCCGCCGCAAAGCACAGCAGCACCCCGAGCGTAGCGATCAATAACGCCGGCATGCCCGCCCCGTTGCCGAGCATGATGCCCAGGGGAAAACCTCCTGCCAGCACACTGAGCGGGCTGGCAGCAGACACCACGAAAAAGATGATCATGGCGGCACCGAGGGTGCCGCGGCGCAGCTCCGTAGGGGAGCCACCGCAGGTGGATACGCTCATTTTATTTACCTTGTTGTATGAGGGCAGTCATGGCGCGAACGCCGTCCGCTCAGCGCGCAAAAGGCGCAGGGTCGGGGATATCCGGCGCGTCAGGTCGATGGTAGGCACCGTGCAGGGCACCGGCTATCCCATATTGGCCGGTTCGGCGGCGGGCAGCCCGGGACGGGACGAAACGCGGCGAAAAGCCCGCTAAGAAGGTGCCGAATTCACGGGAAAAGTCTACCATTGGCAACCCTTTCCGCCCCGAGACCACCATGACGCCGACCCCGAGTCATCCCGGCCGCTACGACCCTGGCAGTGCCGACTTCCACAAAGAAGACTTTCCGTTCTATTGGCTGGCCATGGTGCATGGCCGCTACAGCCAGTACATGGAGAAATCCCTGAAGCGGATCGGCCTGGACATTGCGCGTTGGCGGGTGCTGTTCATCCTCAAGGAAAACGGGCAATCGAGTATTTCCGAGATATCCACCCATGCCATCGCCAAGCTCTCGACCATCACCAAAACCGTTTACCGCATGAAAGACGATGGGCTGGTCGACACCGCGCCCTGCGAGGAAGACGGACGGGTCACCCAAGTGCGGATTACCGCCGAAGGTCGCGCCGCCATCGAGCGCATACAGGCTGCCACCGGTGATGTGTTCAAGCGCAGTTTCGCCAACCTGACCGCCGCCCAGATCCAGCGCCTGAACCGCTCACTGGAAACCGTGTTCCACAACCTGGGTTGATCATTGCAAGGCGGCCATGGTGGCAAACCGGGTCCGCGTCATCCTGCACCCGGCTGGCAAGCGTGCCGCGGCCGTTCTCGGGGAAAACGGCGCGACACGCCCAGGACCCTGGACAGACCTGAGTTGGCCTGATGCATGCAGGCGTCTGCCTGACTTGAAACACAACCGATCAATCACGTGAAAAGTGCATCATTAATGCGCGTTTATGGGTAAGGCGGTTGCATGTTCGAGCAGGCTGATACGGGTCTTCACACTTGGGCACATGCCATGCACACACGTACCGAGCGTTTTGATGACGTCCACCGGCATGCCAGCGCCATCACGGGCTGGCAGCAAACCTACGATCAGCTCAGTCACGGTGCGCCCAGTACCGTGCTTCAGCACATGGATGGCCAGGGCTTCCAGATTTTCCACGAGACCCTCGACAAGCGAGTGGTGCAACAGGGCGTGGCGCCGATCGGCCGGCTGTGCCTGGCGATGCCGATGTCGCGCAGTCAACCCGTGCTGTTCCAGGGGGCCTGTGCAACGGCCGACTCGGTGTCGCTGCTGCAGGGCGGCCAGGAGTTTTCCGTGCAGGCGGCCCAAGGCATGGAGTTGCTGGCGATGACGGTGGCCAGCGATCGATTCGAACAGCTGACCGAGCGCGCCTTCATTGATAGCCGCTTGCGTGCACTGGGCCGCAGCGTCAACCTGGACGTGGCGCAGAACACGCTCGCAGCGATACGCCAACGGCTGCTGGCGTTGGTCGGCGCGGCGCAGGCCAACCCAAGGTTTCCGGAAAACGTCGCGCAGGATACCGTGCTGCAATCGATGCTCGACCTGCTCGAGCAAGGCCATGAACAGCCGTGCGCGCGTACCGGCAACTATCGGGTCAGCGCTTATCTGGTCAGGCAAAGCCAGGCCTTGGCCATGGCGGACAGCGAGACGCCGATCACGGTGCTGGACATTTGCGAGCAGCTGCGCGTCAGCCGGCGGACCTTGCAGCGCAGCTTCGTCAGCGTCACGGGCATGCGGCCGGTGGATTACCTGCGTTCAGTGCGGCTCAACGCGGTGCGCAGGCGCCTGCAGGCCACGCGCGCCAGTGACTGTACCGTGGCCCATATCGCCAGTGATTTCGGCTTCAGCCACCTCGGTCATTTCGGCGTGGCCTACAAGGCCTTGTTCGGCGAACAGCCCTCGCGCACGGCTCGCGTGCGCTGAGGGGTTGGGCTACGAAGTCGCATTCACCTCGTCGCGGGCTGTGGCGGGGATCGGCGCCAGGGTCGCGATACCGCAGGCAATCACGCAGCCCACGGCGCAACTGCCCATCACCAGGCACATGGGCCACGCCGTGCCATCCGCCAGGCGACTGACCCACAGGCTGGCCAGCGCCCCACCGGCAAATTGCACGGAAATACCCAGGGCGACGCTGGCCCCCGCCTGGCGCGGGAACATCCCCATCAGGCTGGCCGTGCAATTGGCACCCAGCAAGCCGGTGATGCCGATGTACAGCAACACGCACAGCACAATGCTGCCCAGCCCTCCCCATTGCGTATAGCCGGCGATCATGAGCGCCAGTCCGGCAACGCCCGCCAGCACCGCACCGATGCCCAGCATGCGCCAGGGGCCGAAACGGTTGACCCAGCGCGCATTGATGAAACTCACCACCACGATGCCCAGAATGTTCAAGCCGAACAGCAGACTATAGGTGCGTGGCGACACCTCGAAGTAGACGGTATAGACAAAGGGTGATGCGGTGATGAAGGCAAACACGCCGCCAAAGGCTGTGGCCATGCACAGAATCAGGGCCACGGCCCGCGGCTGTCGAATGATGTAGGGATAGGCGGCGAAGGCCGCGAGCAGCGACGCACCACGTGCGTCCCTGGGCAGGCTTTCCTTCAACCGGATGGACACCATCAGCAGGCAGACGCAGCACAGGGCGAACAAGGTCGCGAAAATCGTCCGCCAGCCTTGAATCAACACCAGCCAGGTACCGATCAACGGCGCGACCAGCGTGGCCATCATTGACAACAAATGCATCCACGACAGCACCTTGGCCGCCTGCGCCAGGCCGAACAGGTCGCGGGCCACCGTCCGCGCCAGCACCATGGCCCCTGCCCCGCCCAGCGCCTGAAAAAAACGCCAGGCCGTCAACTGCTCGATGGTGCCGGCAAACAGGCAGCCCAGGGTCGCCACGCCATACACCGCGAGGCTGCCCAGCAGCAGCGGGCGGCGCCCGTAACGGTCTGACAGCGGTCCGTAGAACAGCATGCCGACGCACAGGCCGGCCAGGAACACACTGATGGTGTGCTGCACCTGGCTGGCACTGCTCGACAGGTCGATGGCGATCTGCGGCAGGCTGGGCAAGTAGGTGTCGATGGAGAACGGCACGAAGGCGGTCAGCGCCGCCAGCAGCGTGACCAGCCCGGCCGAGGGTTTCATGAGGCCGCAGGCGTCAGGTCTTGCAAAAAGCCTGCGACCAGCTGATTGAACACCTCGCTCTGATCGTCATGCACGTAGTGACTGGCGCCTGCGACCTCGGCGGTGCGCACATTCGGATTGCTCTCGCTCATGGCCTGGAGCATCGCCGGCGGCAGGAAGTCGGAACGACCACCGCGAATGAACAGGGTCGGGCAATCGAGCGCGCGCACTGCAGGCCACAGGTCAGTAGGCTCGATACTCAGGCGCGCCTCGGCGATGCCCTGCTGGTCATGACGCCAGGTGACGCTGCCGCGCTCGGCTTTCATGGAATGCGCCAGCCTGGAGGCCAATCCCTGTTCCGACAGGCCAGGTCGAGACGCCTGCCAGAAGGCCCGGGCAGCCTCCCAATCAGCGAAGCGCAGGGGCGTCTGACTCATCTCCCGGCGAATTCGCGCGGCACCGTCGCCCTGGCTCGAAGAACCCGGGCCGATGTCCTCGATCACCAGGCCATGCAGTTTGCCGGGGTGCTGGCGTGCGTACTCCAGTGCGTTGGCGCCGCCCAGGGAATGGCCCAACAGGATGAAACGGGACAGCCCCAGATGTGCGACCAGGTCCTCGAGGTCCTCCACATACGACTGGGTGTGATAGCTGGTCGGTGTGGCCCAGTCGCTCAGGCCACGGCCGCGCTGGTCGAGTGCATAGACGCAGTAGCCCGGCCCCAGTGCTTGCACCAGCGACTCCCAGGTCTGCGCATAGGCTCGCAGACCATGCAGCAGTACCAAGGGCACACCGCTCGCCTCGCCCCAGCGCAGGAAGTGCAGGCGCAGGCCTGAACGATTTGTGTAGAAGCAGCTATCAGCAGGCATCGGGTCATCCTTTGTGCAGGGCGTGGCAGGTGTGGAAGGGTTCAGAAACGATCGAATCGATAAGGGCGCGGATCAATGATCGGCGTATCACCGCTGACCAGATCGGCTGCCAGGTGTCCAGCCGCCGGCGACGTGCCGAAACCATGCCCCGAGAAACCGGTGGCGACGGTCAGGCCCGGAATCTGCGCGACCGGCCCGATGACCGGGTTGGAATCGGGCGTCACATCGATGGTGCCGGCCCAGGTCTGGGCAATGCGGGCCTGCTCGAAGACCGGCCAGGCTGCGATCAGATTGTTCATGGCATCGTTGTTGAGCCGTGGGTTGGCAGCAGGATCCTGCACCCTGATACGTTCGAACGGGCTGACACTGTCCGCCTTCCAGCGCCGGGCGAGCGCCAGGTCGCTGAGGAACGGTTTGCCCAGCGACACATTGAGCACGCTGCGCTGCGCGCGGAACTGCGGCATGTACTGCTTGGACAGCAACAGGTGATCGAGCGTCAGAAACGCATCCAGCTTGCCGCGCTGGGTAATGATGAAGCCACCGTCCTTGTGCTTGCGGAAGGAAAAGTCCGGCGCACCGACGGCAATTTCCGTGGGCCCTTCCATGGGTTGCGTGCGCAGCACCGAACAGGTCAGGGGCAGGGTCGACAGGGAAACGCCGAGGTTGCCGAGGAACCGCCGCGACCACATGCCACCGGCCAGCAACACGTGGTCACAGCGGATCTCACCCTTCTCGGTGACCACCCCACTGACCACGCCAGCGCTCATTTGCAACGTCCGCACCGCGCACTGTTCAATGATCACCACGCCCTTGGCCAACGCCGCCTTGGCAATCGCGCTGCTGGCCAGCGTCGGTTCGGCACGTGCATCGGACGGCGTGAAAATGCCCCCCGCCCAGTCGCCCACGCCGCCCGGGACCAAGGCATCGATTTCGCGTTTGCTCAGCAGCCGGGAATCCAGCGACAGGTGCTCGACCGACTTGAGCCACCCTTCATGCATCGCCATCTGCGCCTGGGTACGCCCCACGAACATAATGCCTTGCTGGCGATACCCGACGTCCGCCCCTACCCGCTCGGGCATCTGCGCCCACAGGCGGTCGGCGGCCAGGGCCAGTGGAATGTCGGCGGCATGGCGGCTCGTCTTACGGACCCAGCCCAGGTTGCGCGACGACTGCTCGCCGGCGATATGGCCTTTTTCCAGCACCACCACCG
>Ga0157371_10000117_pt1 | contig 121069 bp, 109 predicted proteins | sample C45metaG_FD_113462 | JGI IMG/M metagenome (GOLD analysis project Ga0157371, IMG submission 113462) | Corn rhizosphere microbial communities from Kellogg Biological Station, Michigan, USA - C4-5 metaG | ecosystem: Host-associated > Plants > Roots > Rhizosphere > Soil | place: USA: Michigan...
GCTCATGATCAACAATATACATACATGGCTTTGGCAAAGTAATTCGAACGAATTGCGCTGGCTGCGTATGAACAAAATATAGTTTATCAACCTAAACCTTATTAAAGAACCATTAAAGCCCGGCGTAGAACCACACGCCGGGCTTTTTATTGTTAAAAAAAAATTACGAGAATGCAAACCATAAGCCTTACACCATTTTACCTTTATCATGTATAAAATAAATACGACTTACAAAAAAATGCTTGCTGATACCACTACGCCAGTGAGCATTTATTTACGCTTACGTGATGTGTACCCGAACAGCATCTTATTGGAAAGTTCAGATTACCACAGTAGAGAAAACTCAATGAGTTTTGTTTGTGCCGATCCTGTTGCCGGAATTATCCTAAAGGGATCACGGTTGGAAACCTATTTTCCGGATGGGGCAGTAGAAATTACTGAAAGTAAAAACCTGATTGATGAAATCGCCGATTTTAAGGATAAATTCAAAGAAACCGAATTGCCTGAAATCAAGTTTATCTCGAGCGGATTATTCGGTTATTTTACCTGGAACGCCGTACAGCATTTTGAAGATATCAAGTTTACTTCCGAAACCCCCGAAGGGGAGGAGATTCCGGAGATGCAGTACCACTTATACCGTTATATCATTGCTATCGATCACTTCAAAAACGAAATTACGCTGTTCAAAAATACTTTCGAAGGCGAAGAAGAGGGTGGACTGGAAAAGATGGAATACCTGATCCAGAATAAAAATTATCCTGAATATAAGTTCCAGCTTCGTGGTGAGGAAAGTTCGAATTTAACCGATCAGGGTTTTATGGATTTGGTGACAAAATTACAAAAGCACATTTACCGGGGAGATGTTTTCCAGATCGTTCCTTCAAGAGCATTTAAACAGGCGTTTTCCGGAGATGAATTTAACGTGTACCGTTGTTTGCGTTCCATCAATCCTTCGCCTTACCTGTTTTATTTTGATTACGGGAATTTTAAGTTGTTCGGCTCTTCACCAGAGGCACAGATTACGATCAAAAATAATTCGGCAAACATTTTTCCAATCGCTGGAACATTTAAGAGAAGTGGAAACGATATTGAAGATGCAGAACAGGCCCGTAAACTGGAACAGGATCCGAAAGAAAGTGCTGAACACGTCATGCTGGTTGATTTGGCTAGAAACGATTTAAGCCGACACTGTAACCGTGTAGAGGTGAAATCGTTTAAAGAAGTACAATACTATTCGCACCTGATCCATTTGGTAAGTAAGGTGAGTGGACACCTGCAGGAAAATGTAAGTGCTTTTAAAGTGGTTGCCGATACCTATCCGGCAGGTACTTTAAGTGGTGCGCCAAAATACAAAGCCATGCAGCTGATTGATGAAAACGAAAAACTTGGCAGGAATTTTTATGCCGGCGCCATTGGTTTTATGGGTTTTAATGATGATTTCAACCATGCTATCATGATCAGGACTTTTATGAGCAAAAATAACGAACTGCATTACCGTGCTGGAGCAGGTATAGTGGCCGATTCGGTACCGGAAACCGAAATGCAGGAAGTAAATAATAAAATTGCTGCATTGCGTAAAGCGGTACAGATGGCAGAGGGAATTTAGTGAAGATGTAAAATGGATGAGGTGAGATGAATGATGTATATAAGGTGAAAAATTCAATGGAAAAAAATATAAATAATACTCCCCCTTCAGGGGGCAAGGGGGTGGTCTTGGTTATCGATAACTACGATAGTTTTACCTACAATCTGGTGCATTTAATTAATGAAGTAGGATATGAAGCGGTAGTTTGGAGAAACGATAAATTCGATTTGGCTGATGTAGAAAAGTATGATAAAATATTACTTTCACCAGGCCCGGGTATTCCTGAAGAAGCGGGGCTATTACTTGATGTGATTAAGACTTATGCACCAACTAAAAGTATTTTTGGCGTATGTTTAGGCCAACAGGCCATTGCCGAAGTTTTTGGTGGTACCTTATTAAACCTGGGCAGACCGATGCATGGAATTGCCACACCCGTAACGGTTGTAGATGGGAATGAACCATTGTTCTGGGAATGCCCGCAAACCATTAATGTTGGTCGCTACCACAGTTGGGTGGTGAGTAAAGAGAACTTCCCTTCTTGTTTAAAAATAACTGCAAGAGATCATAAAAATGAGATCATGGCGTTAAGACATGAAACATTAGATGTTCGCGGGGTACAGTTTCACCCAGAAAGTGTGTTGACGGAGTATGGGAAACAGATGATGGAGAATTGGTTGACGTCTACTCCCTAGCGCTTTATTCATCCGGTCGTCATCCTGAACTTGATTCAGGATCTTACTGGAATTAGTTAATTATTAGATGCTGAAACAAGTTCAGCATGACGGATTAGTAAAATGAACATACTAGATAAAATCGTATTACGTAAAAAAGAAGAAATTGCCGCTGCGAAAGCTTTGGTTTCAGAAACAGATTTAGAAAATTCGGTGCATTTTAAGCGAACACCTTATTCTTTTAAAGAGTTTTTATTGGCTGAAGATCGAACAGGGATTATTGCTGAATTTAAGCGTCGCTCGCCTTCAAAAGGTTTGATTAACGGAACAGCCGATGTTGCCGAAGTTACACAGGCCTACAATGCAGCAGGCGCATCTGCACTTTCAGTATTAACGGATGAAGATTTCTTTGGTGGTAAAACAGACGATATTCTGGCTGCTAGGGCGGTAAATAATATTCCGATCTTAAGAAAAGATTTTATGATCGATGAATACCAGATTTTGGAAGCAAAAGCCTGGGGTGCTGATATCATCTTGTTGATTGCTTCGATTTTAACCCCTCAGCAGATCAACGATTTCGGGAAATTTGCAAAAGATTTAGGCTTAAATGTGCTTTTAGAAGTGCATAACCTTGAGGAACTTGAAAGGAGCATCTGCCCGAACCTGGATGCTATCGGTGTAAACAACAGAAACCTCGGCGACTTTACGGTTGACATCCAGACTTCTTTTGATCTGGTGAACAAAATCCCGGATGAGTTTTTAAAGATCTCAGAAAGTGCTATTAGCAATCCGCAAACGATTAAGGATTTAAAAGTCGCAGGTTTTAACGGGTTTTTGATCGGTGAGAATTTCATGAAAACAGATAGTCCGGGAACTGCTATTAAAGAATTTGTGGCGCAGATATAGCTGTTTATAAACCTCGCAGATTTTTAAAACCTGCGAGGTTTGTTTCAAGCTTCCATAAACTAAGGACTTCAGTCTTTTATTAAAATAAACCTGATAAAGCGGAAAACCCACAGCGAGGTACGAGCGAGGATTTGAAGCGATAGCAGGACTTTTGCAACCGAAGTGCACAGAACCCTGATTTCCTTAAAAATAATATTTTAGACTATCTCCAGTCGCCTGAGCGCACCAGGTGTTGTGATTTGGTCGTGCTGCTATGGAAGCTGTGACAATCCTATTCTCAAAAGGGAACTAAAAACATTTATTGCATCAGCATGGTTTGTTAGTGGATTTACACGTTGGCAAATTCGTATATTTGCTTTAATTACATGGGAAAACAAAAAACATACGATACTGCTGTTGTGCAGGAACGGGCAATTTTAGTCGGAGTAGTTACTCCTGGCGAAAAAGAAGCCCAAACAAAAGAATATTTAGATGAGCTGGCCTTTTTGGTTGATACAGCTGGCGGGAAAGTGGAAAAGATTTTTACTCAAAAAATGTTAAAACCAGAGCGTGCTACATTTGTGGGTACAGGTAAGCTGGAAGAAATTAAAGCTTACGTAAAATCAGAAGAAATTGATGTGGTTGTTTTTGATGACGAACTATCGCCGTCGCAACTGCGTAATATCGACCGTGAACTTGGTGTGAAAGTGCTGGATAGAAGTAATTTAATTCTTGATATTTTTGCCAACAGGGCCCAAACTGCGCAGGCAAAAACACAGGTAGAACTGGCACAATTACAATATGTTTTGCCACGCCTGACTGGTATGTGGACTCACCTGGAACGCCAAAAGGGAGGTATCGGGATGCGCGGTCCGGGTGAAACCCAGATCGAAAGTGACAGGCGTATTATTTTAAATAAAATCTCTTTGCTAAAAGAACGTTTGAGGAATATCGACCGTCAGAACGAAACGCAACGCAAAAACCGTGGTCAGCTGATTCGGGTGGCCCTGGTTGGTTATACTAACGTGGGTAAATCGACCATTATGAACATGCTTTCGAAATCGGAAGTATTTGCAGAGAACAAGTTGTTTGCAACCTTAGATACGACTGTACGTAAAGTAGTGATCGAAAATTTACCATTCCTGCTTTCTGATACCGTTGGGTTTATCCGCAAACTGCCTCACCATTTGGTAGAATGTTTTAAGTCTACTTTAGATGAGGTGCGTGAGGCGGACTTATTAATTCACGTGGTGGATGTTTCGCACCCCAACTTCGAAGATCAGATCAACACAGTTAACGAAACATTGAAAGATATTGGTGCCATTGATAAAGACATGATTTTAGTTTTTAATAAAATAGACGCCTATGTTTCGCCAGAGGTCGACAATGAAGAGGATGATGGAAAGCTTACTTTAGAAGACTTCAAAAAAAGCTGGATGAGCCACGATAAAGTGCCTGTACTGTTTATTTCAGCTACAGAAAAAGAGAACCTTGAAGAGTTTAAAACATTATTGTACGATAAGGTTAAAGCTGCGCACGTAGCGAGGTACCCGTATGATAGTAATTTGTTGTATTAGATTAAATTCCGTCAATATATGCGGAAATAAGCTTTACAGCTTTTAAATATAAGCCTAAGTTTGATAACATTCAGATGTTTCTAACTTAGAATCGTCACCCTGAATTTATTTCAGGGTCTATTTGTAGTCGAGATGCTGAAATGAATTCAGCAGGACGGATCGCCTTAGAATAATATTAATTGAACTCGGGTTGTGGGTTCAAAAGTTTTACATTTTTAGAATATTTATTATTGATACCATTTAATATCAGTAGACTAGTGATGGTCTGATAATTGAGTATTGGTTATTGATAATTTTAAAACCTTATCAGTTTAATATTATCTACCTTGTATGGTCTGATAATTGATTATTGGTAATTGATAATTATAACATTATGGAAAGTAAACGTCAGCAGAAATTTGCAGGAGTATTACAAGAGGAGTTGGCACAGGTTTTTCAGCGTGAAGGTGCTGCATTTTTGCCTAATACATTGGTAACCATTACGCGTGTGAGGGTTTCGCCAGATCTGGCCGTAGCCAAGGTTTACCTGAGCTTTTTTAATACCAATAATACCACACTTTCTATCAATACCGTTAATGCGCATGCAGGTGAGATCAGGTATAAACTGGGCAGCCGTATCCGTCATCAGGTAAGGGTGGTGCCAGAACTTACTTTCTTTGTGGATGATACCAACGAATATGTAGAACGTATGGATCATCTTTTCGATAAGATTGCAAAGGAACCAAGACAAAAAGACGAAGACAGCGAATAGTTTTTTGTGAGGAAGCTAAGGGAACCCGTCAATTTTTTCACACATTTTATCCCGGCATTAATTGCAATTCCGGCTGGATATATATTGCTCCGGAAGTGCCATACCCCGATTTAATTTACGGCTGCCTGGATTTACAGCATCGGAACCTTTATTCTTTTTGGGGTAAGCGCCATGTACCATGGTTATCCTGCTACAGATTATGGCGTCCGCTTTTGGCAGAAATTTGATCATTGCTGCATTTATTTAATGATTGCTGGTTCTTATACGCCAACGGCCTTATTGGTTTTTGATGGCTGGCTGCGTTGGAGCTTGTTCGCTATTGTATGGATTATTGCCGTTGCAGGCTGCGTCCTCAAAATATTCAATCGGTTAAAAAGTACGGCCATATCGTTATCCATTTATATCTTAATGGGCTGTTTAATTGTACCGCTGCTACAGAAAATGCTTGGGACTTTGCCCATCGGTGCAATTTTATGGTTACTGCTTGGAGGTGTTTTTTATATCGGCGGAACTTATTATTACGCGATGGATAAACAGTTGTCCAGGTGGATGCACAGTCATGAATTATGGCATCTTTTTGTAATAGGCGGAGCTTTATCGCACTACATTTATAATTTCATGTATATCTTTAAATAATTGCAAATGCGAACTTTCGAGCAGGTTATTCAGTCAAATGCCGCATTGATCCGAAAAGTTGTTGATTTTGATGTAAAACAAGATCGGCTTCTGCCTTTGGATTTTACAGCTGCCAATACGGAATTAACAGATGAAATTTTGGACGATACCGATCTGTTCTCCGATTGGGTAGATGAAAAGCTGGCTAAAAACAATGCCCGCTACGGAATTGGCGGATACAACGAACACCGCACCATTTATTCGAGAAGTGCACATTTTGATACTGAAGAAGAACCCCGCAGGTTACATTTAGGTGTGGATATTTGGGGACCGGCCGGAACACCGATCTACAATTTTTACGATGCAACTGTGCAAAGTTTTGCTTATAACGATAACCTTGGCGATTACGGTGCTACCATCATTCTAACCTACGATATAGATGGCTTGAATTTTAATGTCTTATACGGGCATTTAAGTTTGGCTTCTTTAAATGGACTGGAGGAAGGTAAATTTATCCCTGCAGGAACAAAAATTGCAGAACTGGGTGTAAAAGAAGAAAATGGATCATGGCCACCGCATCTTCATTTTCAATTGATCAAAGATATGGGTGGACTAAAAGGCGATTATCCTGGCGTTTGTAAGTTTAGTGAAAGGGAAAAGTATTTAGCCAATTGCCCCGATCCGGATTTAATTTTGAAGGTTACTTTTTCTTAACTGCAAAGAAAATAAGGAATGCGCAAAGGGGCAAAGCTTTTTCTGTGCTTTCGGTGCCTCTGTGGCCAAATACGATGTTACAAACTTAACTACAGAGAGAACAGAGGGAAGGCACTGAGGCCTCAGAGAGATTTTTTTGCGATCATTATTCCCAAATTGATTGGGAACCACGAAGTGTTTATGAATTCCTTTGAAAAGAGAAAAACTGATGAATAATCGTAATGCAATAATGCGGGAATGACGACCTTACTATTTAAATTAAACTCCTCATTTTCTATGTGATTAAATTATCGGCAATCTATCCGTGTTTCTATGCTTCCGTGGCTAAAACTCTTTTTTCCTCTGCGAAAAACTTTGTATTCTCTGCGGTTAAAACCGTAAATTAGTACAATGAAAAACCTGTTCACCGTTTGTTTACTTTTTTGCTGTTCACTGGCGATGGGCCAGGTTCAGTTTAAATCTGGGAAAAATGGTTTTGTCAATTTTTTAAGAGAGAATACGGTTTATCCCAGGTTTTCTAAAGATAATTGTATCCAGGGAATGGTAAATGTGAGTTTTAAGCTTAATACACAAGGCCAGGTTTATTTTTCAAAAGTGAGCAAAGGCATACTGTCTGACCTGGATGAAGAAGCCCTTCGGCTGGTGCGTTTAAGCAGTGGAAAATGGCAGGTTCCTGCGGGTTACGATACCACTGTTTCGATTGTTGCTCCGGTTAATTTTGTACTTTCAGGTTATAACTGTGAAGGAAAATCGAGCGAAGAAATGCAGGAGTCCATCCGAAGCTATCAGGCAGAAGAAGCTTTAACCAATTCGGTCATTAATTTTTATAAAAACATCGATCAGGCAAAACCAGGACAAGAAGCTCAGATCATTGCCATTAAAAATCAATTGGGCATTGATGATGAGTATCTCGATGACAGGATAAAAATGGCCTTAAAAAAAATTAAGCAGGGTGATAAACAGGGAGCCTGCGAAGATTTCATCTTTGTTAAATATATGGGCAGTAAAAAAGCTGATGATTATTTGGCTCAATATTGCAAGTAAAATAAATTAATGAAAAACAGTACCCGATTTTTTGCCTTATTGGATATCATTAGCATTGCATTATTGGCTAAACAATTCTGGCAGATCTTAACACATTTAAATGAAATTCCAGACCAGGTACTCTCGCAGGCCAAGGTGGTTTTACTGTTGCCTTTATTTGTGTCGCTTTTTATTTCTGCGATCGGTTTAATCCTATTTAAAAAATTCGGCTTTATCACCTATTATATCCAGTTTCCTTTTCGTTTGGTGGTATGGGTATTTTCTATAGGTTTTATCACTTATTTGCCAGAAATGTTAAACCTTGGGGAGCGTTGGTTTGATATTTTATTCCGGATCTGTTTTATTGCCGAATTTTTCAGGTTGTATTTTACAATTAAAATTCATCGCTCATCCTTCTGATACCTGAGGTAAAACCACCGTTATGGCTGCCGGAAGAATTTTTGCTTCAACAGTATTTACCCTGCCAATATATTCTCCATCTACCTGAAAATGCGCCTGGTGTTTAGAAACAATTTTTACCTCAGCCGTTTGAAACACTTCTATTTTCTTGGGATTAAAAGGCAATTTGGTAATCCATATTTTTAATATTTCGAGGTAAGAGTAATCCTTTACCAAAATCACTTCAAAAAGTTCATCATCTAATTTTCCATCAGGATTGATCTTTAGTCCGGAGCCATACATGGTGGCATTAGCAATGGCCACCATCGCAGCTTTAGAGTTAACGGTTTCATCTTTAAGCTTCAGTTGTACTTCCATGCGGCGGTGATTCCACAAGGCATGCCAGGTGGCTTTTGCATAGCCCCACATGCCACGTTCGGGCATGGTATCGAATTTCTTTACCAAATAGGCATTAAAACCCAGGTCGGATAAATGGATGCAGATTTCATCGTTCAGTTTAACCACATGTATTTTCTTTAACCGGCCTTCCTCTAAAAGCGCTAAAGCCAATTCAATATCAGTAGGAATGCCCAGTTCCTTCGCCATCCCATTCGCTGAGCCTGCAGGGATAATCCCAATGGGGGTTTCGGTATTCAATAAACATTCCGCTACAAGTTTTAATGTCCCGTCGCCGCCAACAGCCACTACACGGTCGGCTTTTGAGTCGTTTATTTTTGCTTTTATTTTATCTAAAGAGCAGTCTTTTGGCAGTTCGAATAGATCGATTTCAGTGTTTTTTACCTCGAAATGTGCAGAAATTACTTCCTTTAAGTTTATATCGTGACTGCCTGAGCCCGGATTGATGATGAAGAGTAATTTCATGGTGGATGCCTTATGTTTACTTCACAAACAACTTTTAATAAACTCTGTTTTAATAACGATGAATAAATCTGTTAGTGTAAAAGTATATCATGGTTATGGTCACGCGCATAATTTGGTTGTTTATGGTCATGTTTTTAAACGGAAGGCGAAAACGCAGCAGGTTTACAGCAACAATATCTTTGTCAATATCGCTCATCTGTTAAAGCTTTTTATTTTAAAACCCTACGCTTTTGTGGAGGTTCGTTTGCGCTTTTTTGATCAGGTCATCTACAACAGAACCGAGAGCGATGGCTTTTTTAAATTCGAATGGAAGGCTGAACAGGATATCCCCGCGGGCTGGCACGATGTTGAAGTAGAAGCAATTGATCAGAATGGGTCCGTTTTAAGTGCTGGCGAAGGCAAGATTTATGTGCCGCATATTACCCAGTATGCTTTCATTTCTGATGTGGATGATACCGTAATGGTTTCGCATTCGGCAACCATTGGGAGGCGATTGAGAGAACTTTTTATCAAAAATCCACATACCCGTAAAACCTTTCCTAATGCAGCCAGTCATTATCAACAATTGGCTTTATCTCATACGGATGCAGCACAACCTAATCCTTTTTTTTATGTGAGCAGCAGCGAATGGAATTTGTATGATTACCTGGTCGAAACCTTTAAGTTTAACAAATTGCCGGATGGTGCTTTTCTTTTAAATACGCTGAAAAGATGGAAAGATCTGATTAAAACCGGCAAAACCGGACATGAAGGGAAATTATTAAGAGTAATGCGGATCCTGGATGCCTTTCCCAATCAGAAGTTTGTATTTTTTGGAGATAATTCGCAACAGGATCCTGAAATTTATAGTTCCATCGTAGAGAAATACCCGAAAAATATTGAAGCAGTTTATATTCGTAATATCAGGCCAGAAAAAGAGGCTGAAACCAAAGTGTTGCTTAAAAAAGTAGAAGATAAGGGGGTTGGGGCATGTTTATTTAATAGGAGTGAAGAGGCAATTGAGCATTCAAAATCAATAGGGCTCATCCAATAGTTTTTGGAGCGCAAGAGTTGTGCTCATCGGGTTCAAGTGTCCCGCTTTTCTTCCTGCCCCGATGATGTATCGTGGGCATCCATCCAATCGGGGCTAAGTACAAAGTTTTTGCTAATGGGGCAGGCCACAGTTTAATAAACCTGACAGGAGCGAGCACCGAACGCAGAGCGGTAAAGCGGATGGCAGGACTGTCGGATCCGATAGACACAGAACCCTGCTTTTCAAAAAAAATGTTTACAGATTTCTCCGCTACGGTCGAAATGGCGGAACTATATATATATGTTCAGATTAAGAAATTGATTTTCCGAACGGTGTAAATGCTAAATTCATCAGCTTAAAATGCTGGCGACCGAAAGGAATACCTACGATGGTAATGCAAAGCAGAATTCCGAAAAATAAATGGGTTAGGGCAATCCAAAAACCGCCGCAGCAAATCCAGATCAAATTCATGATGGTAGATAGGCAGCCTGTGTTTGATGAGGTATCGGTTATTTTAACGCCAAAAGGCGCAAGACCAACAATGGCGAATTTAAAACATTGGATGCCAAAAGGAATACCTACAATGGTTAGGCAAAGGATCAAACCTCCGATAATGTATTCGAAAAAAATAAAGATGCCGCCAAAAATAATCCAGATGATATTGCCTAAAAAGTTCATTGTGTTTGTTTAGGTTAAGATTTAAGAATTTGCTTTTTGTTACAGATCAAATGATGCATTCTTAATCGATTCTCCGTAATTTGGAATCACACACAAAAGAAACACAACATGAAAAAATTAATTTTTATAGCGGCACTCGCTGCTTGCTTTGGGCTATCTGATGCCAAAGCTCAAAATGTAAATGGAAGGAAGCTAACCGATATTCATGTAGATTATATCCAGGTCCGTGCCGAAAAAAGTCTGTTAGCCAATAAACAATGGATTATATTTGAATACGGTCAAAAAAAGGGAGATTATAGCGAGCTGTACATCCGTGATGATGATGGCAATAAACTCGAATTTAATTCTGCAATTGACTGTGTTAACAAAATGAAAAACTATGGATATGAATTATTAAGCGTCTACACGGAGCAAATTGATAATGATACTAACCGGCCAGTATACGTGTTAAAAAGAAAATAAAACTATAGCATCATTATAAACGTTTAAATTTTTTAATGTTCCATCTCATCTAAAATTAACCCTATGAACAAATTATCGGTCACTATTGTATTTTTTGCATTTATTGTGGCAGCCTTAACGGGCTGTGGCGAAAAGTTTAACGCGAAATCTGAAAAAGAATTCGAAACTTCTAAAGCTAAAATCGTAAAAAACCTGAATAAGGAAGAACAGGTAAATCTAGAGAAAGCCCTTAGGGTGATCGCCTTAGAATCGATGCGGTTAAAATGGAATGAACCTGAAAAATACAAGGGGAAATCTTTCGATAAAATTTCATTGGAAATGATTGATGGTTTAAGCTACTCGTCAGTGGTAAATCTCGCCGAAGATCTTTTGCAGGCACACAATAAAAAAGAAATCGCAAAAGTATCAGGAGAAATTGATACACTCGAAATCCAGAAAAAGGAGTTGGTCGTTAATAAACAGAAACTGGATATCTTTAAAGTAACCAGCCTGACGTTAACAGAAGATGACTTTTTTGGAGAAAAAGTTCCGGAATTGGATATTGAATATGCTTTTACAGGAAAACAAGCATTAACAGGAGGAGTGGCCATTAAGGTTGAGGTTAGGGAAATATCGACTAAAAAAGTAATTGCATCCCAGATTTGGGGTGATGCGGAAGAGGTTGGCACCTTAAGCCCGGGGTGACAGCAAGAATGGTAATGTGATGCTCAGAGAGGCGAAAGAAAACAATCAGGAAAAGTGGAAAAATGTTAAATATCCTGTAGAAAATGCCAGGCTTTCAGATTTTGATCTGGAACTTGAATTACTTGCATCGAGTATTACCATAAATGGCAAAACCATAGCCTTGCCAAAATACAGCGCTGAAGATATTGATGCCGAAATTAAAAAGAAGAAAGCTGAATTAAAGGAACTTCAGGAAACTAAAGGAACTTTAGATGAACTGGAGCTAACAAACAAATAAGCTGATTTAATCTGTCATGTTGAGCTTATAGAAACGCTTTTAAAAGTTTTTCGATAGGCTTACCATTGACAGACTCCTTTTATACGGCCGTCATTCCCGCGCAGCCGGGAATCTTAAAGCGCTTGCATTACGATTCCCAATCAAGTTGGGAATGACGATCTCTCGCAGAGAACGATTCGTAAAAAAAAAGCTGTAATTAATTTTCGTTCAATAAATTAACCCTCAGTCTTGACAATTCTGATATTTATAAAGCAGCTTGCCAATACCTATATAAAATCCAGCGTATTAAACCTCTTATTCAGAATATCAGCATTGTTTACATCCAGCCATTTATCTAAAATGGTACCATAAACCTGCCTGAAATCTAATTGGTATTTTAAATCTCCGGTATCTAAATCACCCAAGTTAGGAGCTGCATTAAATATTCCTTGTTTCTTCAATTTTCCGCCAAAAACAAACATATTGTTTGCTGTTCCATGGTCGGTTCCGTTACTGGCATTTTGTTCTACTCTGCGGCCGAACTCGGAGAAGGTAATTACCAAAGTATCGTCTAATTTATTATTGGTTTTTAAGTCTTTTAAGAAAGCGGCCATACCCTCGCTGTATTGCTTGAGCAGATTTCCCTGCTGACCGACCTGGTTTACGTGGGTATCGAAACCGCTTAACGAAACATAATAAACCCTTGTTTTTAATCCCGAGGAAATAAATTTCGAAACTGTCTTTAACTGGTTGGCAAAACCCGAGTTAGGATATGTTGATTTAGACTGATAAACTTTGGAAGTATTCTGTATATAATTGGCTGATGACGAGGTTTCGATCATGGTTTTATATAGATAACCCAAATTATCTTCATCCAAATGCTCTTTATCATTTTGCAGCATGGCCTTAAAGAACGGGTCGTTCGTATTACGGAATAAGGCTGCAGGATCTTTTAATGCAATTCCTTTTTTGGTTTGCCCTTTCATGGCCAGAGAAAGTGAGTCATCAACTTCTATCGCGGTATAAGGGAATTTGCAGGTTTGACAATTGCTGTCTAAATAGCGGCCAATCCATCCGGTGGATAAAAATTGATTACTATCACTACCGGTTTGCCAGATATCCATCGAACGGAAGTGCGACCGGTCTGGGTTAGGGTAGCCAACATCGTTAATGATGGTCATCCAGCCTTGATCATGTATTTCCTGCAGCGCAGCCATATTTGGGTTTAAGCCCTGCATATCGTTCAATTTGATCACTTCTTCAGGCTTAATGGCGATACTACTTCTTTTTTGATAATAAATGTCATTTCCAAATGGAACGACTGTATTTAAGCCGTCATTTCCGCCGGAAAGCTGCACCACAACCAGGTTTTTATAGAGGCTCAGTTCATCAAGTGCCATGGCCTCAAGTGGTTTCATAAAAGCCGGAACGAATAGCGTACCTGCTGCAACAAATCCTGTATTTCTTAAAAAATTTCTTCTGTTCATCTTGTTGGTGTTTTAGTTCACTTGTTCATTGGCTGATGGTTCATAGTTTTATAGTTGATGGCCTGGGTGTTTAGCGAAACCGATATGAACAATGAGCCATCAACCAATTCATCTAGCACAACTGATACTCCGGCATACTCGTAATCTCAACCGCAGTACTCCGCAGTCCTTTATTATCACTTACCATGGCCGTGATTTTATCGTTTAATTTTGGTTGTAATAAAAACTCGGTGAGCGCTAATGGCGTTAATCCTTTCGGCAAGGTGCCTAAAAATTTAGGCCAATCGGCATTTGCGTTAACGTATGATTTTGGTTTTGTATTGGCGTTGGCATTGGTGGTTGCTACCCTGCTTAGTGCAATTACGGCCTCATCTTCGGGATCTGCCTTGCCGCTAAAATCGATTTCTCCGTCATTTAACACAAGTGAAGGAATCCGCATCCTTAACATTAACGATGAGCTATCGATCCAGCTTTGTCCGCCTGGCCAGCCTGCAACATTGGGCGGGTTAAATAAATATTGTCCCAAACTGCTTTGTAGCTGTATTAAAACCTGTGGTTTGTTATAAGTAACATAAAACTCCCGACTTAAACCCACTAAAAATTCGGCTGGCGATTTAATTTTTGTACCTACATTTTCCGGGCTATAAAACCAATCAGAAGTAAACATTTTTTTCATCATCGAAGCAATGTCGTATTTCGAATTGTAAAAATGTGTGGCTAGTTCTTTAACATGTTCCTCATTTGGGTTGTCATTAACAAAGAACTTATATACTTTCCAGGCAATAAATTGTGCGGTTTCTGGTTTTTCAAGAATAATATCAATGATGTTTTCGCCTTCAAAATTCCCGATTTTACCGAAAAAGGTTTTTGTACCGGTATCGTGCTGGTTATTTCTAAAAATAAACGAACCATCTTTATCATACATCCAGCCGGTAAATGAGCGGGCAGATTCTTTAATGTCCTGCTCGGTATAATTTCCCCTTCCTAATGTAAAAAGCTCCATAAGTTCGCGGGCAAAATTCTCATTAGGCTTACCTTTTTTATTCTGCTGGTTATTGAGGTATTGCAACATTGCAGGCGATTTAGAAACTTCAATCAATAAGGTTTTAAAGCTTCCTAAGGCATTTGCTCTTTGAATGTTGTTTAGTTGTTGTGCAAAATAGGGATTGTTGCTGCGGCACGCAAAATGACCATGCCAAAAGAGCGTCATCTTTTCCCTCAACGGAGCATCCGTATTAATCATCTTGGTAATGAAGGCAATATTCAGGTCGCGGCTCACATCGTTTTGCTCGCGTATAATCTGCTGACGCATTTTCTTTTCATCATCCGTCAGGTCTTTTTTAGCATATAAACCTGCCTGTACCAAAAGCTGCCGTTTTGATTCAAAATCATTTACTAAATTGATGGGATCGTCTTTTTGGGAATCTTTAAGCAAGTTATCTACTACTTTATCAAGTTTTTTTTTGCTTAATTTTTGTAAGTCGGTATAAGAAATACCGAAGCCGGCCCGATTGTAAAGATGTTTTACTTTTAAGAAATTATCTTTTGTGCTCATCATGGACTGTTTTTACAATATGACTTATTTAGAACGTCAGGGTTTAATCTTTGTTTTCTTTCTTATTTTCGCCTATGTTTTTTCAACTCTTAGATAATCACCCCGGTTTCCCTGATCCAGCTTTGGCAGAAGAGGATGGTTTGCTGGCCATTGGTGGAGATCTAAGTATGGAAAGATTGCTGGTTGCCTATTCTAACGGGATATTTCCGTGGTTTAGCGAAGGCGAACCAATCCTTTGGTATTCGCCACACGAGCGTTGTGTGATTTATCCTGATAAAATCAAAATCAGTAAAAGCATGCAGAAAATTTTAAAACACGAGGTTTTTGACATTACTTTTAACCAGGCTTTTGCCGAAGTGATCCGGAATTGTGCAACCACGGAAAGAAAGGGGCAGGATGGAACCTGGATTACAAACGAGATGCAACAGGCTTACATCCATCTTCATCAGCAGGGTTATGCCCACAGTGTAGAAGTTTGGCTGGAAAATCAATTGGTTGGTGGTTTATATGGACTTAAAGTTAACCGCGTGTTTTGTGGTGAAAGTATGTTTAGTCATGTCAGTAATGCTTCAAAAGCTGCCCTTATTTTTTTAAGCAAAATGAATATTGATTTGATTGACTGTCAGTTGCCAAATGACCATTTGGTGAGTTTGGGTGCAGAAATGATCAGCAGGGAGTTGTATATGGAAATGCTAGAGGTTCATTAATACCTAGACGCTTTTAGTTTGTCATTTTATTTGAAGCGCAGCTTCCTACAGCTATTTAGGTTTCTTCCCGCTTTACGTTTTACTTTTCCCGGTGCTATTTTCAGTGCCTATTGATTGGTGAAGAACCGGGATGCGTGCTCACTTCAATCGGGGCTAGGAAACTATGCCTGCGTTAATATTCCCGGTTAATTGCCTAATCCTTAAATAATCTGTTTACAATTATCCGTCAAATTCTTCTATAAAACAAAACCTGCAAGCTTTTGGCCTGCAGGTTCTTATTGTTGTTTTGTTGAAATTATAATTCGCTATCGTATCAGTTTGTAACGGGGATGTATGTACTTCACATTTTTAATGTGGTAAGCGATAAAATCGCTATTCTAATTAACCCTCTGTACAAGCAAGGAGCATCTAATTATAGTTCTCTTACCCAGATGTTTCTGTAGCTAATGGCAGGGCTTGGGTCTCCGTGATCTTGTAATTTGATTGAGGAAGGGCCATGCTTTTTATATTCAGGAGCACCGATGTATCTCGTTGCACCTTTTAATACAAATCCGTTCTGTAAAAGTACTCCATTTAAAAATAAAGTAACACTTGCTGGTTTTTGTACTGTTCCATCTTCATTAAAACGTGGCGCATTCCAAATGATATCATAATATTGCCATTCACCAGGTTTTTTGTTGGCATTAGCTAGAGGAACCGCTTGTTTATAAACGCTACCTGTTTGTCCGTTCACATAGGTTTTGTTGTTATAAACATCTAAAATCTGGATTTCATAACCATCATCACCACCACCAGTTGAAGCTAAAAACACTCCGCTATTTCCACGCGCCTGACCTTCGCCGGAAATGTTTTCAGGGATTTTCCATTCCAGATGCAGTTGGTAATCTGTAAACTTTTTATTTGTTTCGATGTTTCCTGTTCCTTTTTTTACGGTAAAAAACCCATCGTCAATTGTCCACGCAGCCGGTTTAGATGGGTCTTTAACAGAGTGCCATGCATCTAAATTTCTACCATTAAAAAGAATGATAGCATCAGATGGTGCATCTTGAGGCAGTTTACCTGGTGTAACAATTTTAGGGACTGGCTCCCAAACCTCCGTTGCTTTAGGGTCATTGGCAGGATCTGGTTTCTTATCTTGCGCCATAGCTCGCCCTGCAAAAAGTGCAGGAATGAATAATAGTGTGTACTTGTTCATGATTGTGGTTTAACTTGTTAAAGTTAACCAGTTTATTAACAAATGGAAATTTAGTATTTAAAATTTTACCCTAAATCGTCAACAACATAGGTTTCACTTATAATTACTTCGTCAGGGGCAACATCTTCTCTGCGTTGTTCTGCTAAATCACGCATTGGGCAATAGCCCGTAATGCCACGGTACAGTAATCCTGCACCAATTGCAGCACCAGTTAATCCAATTACAGGATGCGAAAAAATGCTGGTAATGCCTTTAAAAAGTAAATATGTCCCTGCTGCGCCTGATAACCAACGCTCGGATTTTGAAACATTTTCGAATAACTCTGGATATTTCCATGCTTCTTTAACATTATTTACTGCAGTATTAAAATCTTGATTTGTCATGATGGTAGAATTTATGTACTACTGTATAACAAGTAAGGAGGGAATGAGTTTGAAAAGAATTTTAAATTGTTTTTTCGATAAGATTTATCGTTATTTCGGGCGGAGTGCAACGGAATGGAGAAATCTAAATTGGTAATCAGTCATTCTGAATACAATGAAGAATCTATAAGCTATGAAATACAGGATCTGCACCTATTCAATAAAGATCCTTCATTGCATTCAGGATGACAATCTATCTTATTAAAGCTTAATTCAATATATCCCTGATATCCTCTTTACTCAAAGATTTAAAGAAACTTTCTTCTGTGGTGATCAATGAATTTGCTAAAGATTTTTTACGGTTCTGTAAAGCCAGGATTTTCTCCTCAACGGTATCTTTTGCGATGAATTTATAGATAAAAACCTTTTTGTCCTGGCCAATACGGTGTGTCCTATCGATGGCCTGTTGCTCTACAGCAGGGTTCCACCATGGATCTAGAATAAAAACATAATCGGCCTGTGTGAGGTTTAAACCTACGCCACCGGCTTTTATCGAGATCAGGAAAACCTTTAAGTCGGTATTCTGCTGAAATTCAGAAACGATCTCACCACGGTTACGGGTTGATCCATCCAAATACGCAAAAGGAATATTTTCGGTCTCAAAGTGTTTTTTGAAGATATCCAGGTGTTTTACGAACTGAGAAAAAACCAAAACCTTGTGTCCGCCCTTAAGCACGTTATCTAAAGTGTGGATTACGTTTTCAAATTTGCCTGAATCGGAGATATACTCTCCATCGATCATAACAGGGTGGTTGGCCAACTGACGTAAAGCGGTTAATCCCTGTAAAAGCTGCACCTGCTTTTGTGCAAAAGTTCCATCATCCATACTCTGCAATAGATCGTTGCGATAGGCCGATTTGGTTTTTTCGTAATATGCCGCCTGGTCTTCGCTCATGTCGCAATAAATTACCTGCTCCGTTTTTGGCGGTAACTCTGCAGCCACTTGTTCTTTCGTTCTGCGGAGTACAAAAGGTTTGATGATGGATTGGAGTTTACGCGCTTTTTCTTCGTCCTTTTTCTTTTCTATCGCCTGCACATATTCTTCGTAGAAAAATGCCTGCGTACCTAATAAACCAGGATTTAAAAAAGTTAACTGCGACCACAAATCACTTACTGAATTTTCTACAGGTGTACCGCTCAGAATCAGTTTGTGTTTCGATTTTAAGCTTCTAACGGCTTTAAACGATTTTGATGCCGGGTTTTTAATGTTTTGACTTTCATCAAGAATGATGTAGTTGAAATAGAAATTTTTCAACTCATCTATATCAACCCTGGTTACACCGTAGGTGGTAATGATAATATCGTAATTGGCAAAATTGGCTACATCTTTATTGCGATTTGTACCTGTATGTGCTAATATTTTAAGCTTTGGTGTAAATTTTCTTGCCTCTGTTAACCAGTTGTAAATTAAAGAGGTTGGCATAATGATCAGCGATGTAGTTTGTGTGCCCAACAATTGATCGTCTTCTTTAACTTTTTGAAGCATAGCCAAAGTCTGGATGGTTTTACCCAAACCCATATCATCAGCTAAACAGCCGCCAAAATTATACTCGCGTAAAAAGCTGAACCAGTTGTAGCCTGCTTTCTGATAATCGCGTAAAGTTCCTTTAAAGTGAACAGGCATCTGTGTATCAGCAATATCTTCAAAATCCGAAAGACGCTGAAGTTTACGCTCGAGGGTAACATTAGCCAGGCTATCTTCTGCCAGATCGTTGATTAAACCGATATGGTGTTTCTTTAATTTGAGCGTTTGTCCGGTTTCTGCCAGACTAAACAGACTACCGTATTGAGTAAACCATTTATCGGGAATAATGGCCACTTCACCATCAGGTAATAAAAATTCGCGCTTTTTATGTAAAATATGTTGTTTTAAGGATAAGAAAGGGATCTGATATTTTCCAAACCAAACCACGGCATGGATATCGAACCAATCGTTTCCTTCTTTAACTTCAAGATCGATTTTGCTGGCACCTAATACAAATTTTTTCTGCCCGGTGGCCTGTTCAATTTCAAAACCTGATGCCTCCAAGATTTCGATATGCTCATTTACCCAATTTATTGCGCCGTAACTTGGGTTTTCATCCGCTGAAGCTACTTCAAGGTTACTGAATAATGAACTCGTTTTTTTAAGTCCTAAGGATAACAATAGATTAAACTGTTTTTTCTCCCATTCAGCTGAACGTTTGATGCGGTGGAAAATATAGTTATCGGCCGTTTTTTCTAAACGCACAGTTACTTTATGTGCGTTTTCGACAGGGAAGGTATATTCACCATATTTAAAGTACAACTGAATTTGCGAAAGACCACCATCTACATATAAAACCTTGATTACCGGTATAGCCTCAAATTGTTCGGTTCTAATCTCGAAACCTTCGGCATACACATGGTGTTTCTCTATTAATGGTGCAACAAATTTTTCGAAATAAGTAGCTTCAGTTGTTTTGGGTATGGCAATAAAGCGTTTATTTAAAAAAGGTTGTAATTTCTTGCCTTCAATATCCTGATCAAAAAAGTATAACACATCGTTCAGCAATAACCAGGCAGGTTTGTTGCTAATGATCTGCGCTTCTTTAAACATGAATTCGATGCGCAGGTTCTGGTACTTGATGGTCGGGAAATAACGGGTTTCAGTTTCATTCCTGCGGAAATGGAAAAGGATGGATGCAGGTTCGCCGGCAAGTTCGATTTTGCGTTCTACCGGCCAGCCATCTTTATCCATTACATAAAGCTCATTTTTGACCTTTAAGATTTCTAAAGCTTCAGCAAGTTTCTTTTCAATTTTCGGACGAACATTCTCATAGAATTTATCGTCGAAGATTTTGGTAAAGAATTCAGTAGGCCTGATTAATTTTTTATAATACTTTTTAATCAGCGAATCCTGCTCAATATCATCCAAAATTTTGATCAGCTTATAATCGATCTCACTTAAACAGGCATTAAACTCTTCTGCCGTGTGGGTAAAAATCCGTTGGTAGGTAAAAGAAAAATCGCCCTGGGGATTAAGCTGAACTACGTGAGGTTCAATTAAATAGCCAAGGTACTCATGTTTGCACAAAGAGTACACTACTTTACAGGCTTTAGAACTATCGACACGTAACATTGATGGATATAAAATTTTTGTAAGCTAAGCCGCTTAAAAAACTTTAAACTTACAATATTTTGAGATTACATCAAAAGAACTGGCCGTTTTTGGGATAAAAAATATAGGGCTTTTTAACCTGCAATGAAAAACCAACTGTGATGCAATAGTTTAATTCACGAATATTAATCGAGTTGCTAAAATATCCGGCTTTTCATGCAAATATTAATACGTAATAATTGCCGGCAACTTATTATCTTAGCTCTTAGATTGGTAGGTTTATTATTATCAGTCGGTTAACGCATCATCGCAGCTTAAATGAAGTTTTTTTACACGCTCTCTGTGTTCACTTGTCTGTTTTTTTCTGGCTATGGACAGGAAATTCCAAGAAGTACCCAATATATTTTTAACAATATCCTGTTGAACCCTGCATTATCGGGTATTGACAACTATACTGATTTAAAAATCGGTCTGCGAAAACAATGGAGCGGTTTGGAAGGCTCACCAAGTACGCAATACCTTTCTTTAAGTACAGCAATAGGTGAAAATTTTGTGCGTAGCAACGTAAATTCATTTGCGGGCAATGGCGAAAACCCGATGAGCAGGAGTTTTGTAAACAACTATACTGCTGCTGAGCCTCACCATGGCATTGGTCTTGTCGCAATGACAGATAAGGCGGGTTTAATCAGGCAGACCAATGTGGGCGTAACTTATGCTTATCACCTTGGCCTTACTAATGAAATCAATTTATCGCTGGGTTTATCTGCAGGGTTTAAATCGATCAATGTTGATGTACGTGGAATTGTTGCTGATGAATCGGGCGATCCGTTATTTTCTGCCGATTACAACAATAAAATCAGGCCTGATGTTGGCGCTGGTGTTTGGTTGTATAGTCCCAGGTTTTTTGCAGGTGTTTCGGCGAAACAGCTTATTGGTAGTAAAAGCAGTGTTGTTGGCAATAAAATCAAGATTGATGCTTATCAGGCAGCTACTTTTTATGGTACTGCTGGTTACAAAATATTCCTGGATGAGGATATTGCAATGATTCCATCGGCATTGATTACCTATTGGGCTAATGCTCCTGCTGCGTTTGATGCCAACCTGAAATTTGCCTATAAAGATAAATTCTGGGTAGGAACCAGTTTCAGAAACAATGATTCTTTCTCGCTTCTGGCAGGGTTTAATGTAGCCTCGCTGGTAAACCTGAGTTATTCGTATGATGTAAATACTTCAGGGTTACGCTCGGTAAATAACGGGACCCACGAAATTGTATTGGGTATTTTATTAAACAACCGTTATCAGGTAGCCTGCCCAAGCAGGCAGTTTTAACGTAAAAGTGTAATACTGCCGCCTAGTGGTTTGCATTCGGCCCGGAGATCAATAACATAATAATAAACCCCCGCTGGTAATTCCTTATCCCTGAAGCGGCCATCAAATGGCTTGTTGTAATTGCCGATAGATTCGTACACCAGCTGACCGCCGCGGGTATAAACTTTGATGTTGATCCCTTTAAAATCGGGTAATCCGCGAACCTGCCAAACGTCGTTCATGCCATCGCCATTTGGTGTCATGGTGTTGGTAATTTCCAGGTTATCGTGCGTTACTTCTACATGCACTTTGATAAACTCACTGGTACAGGCTCCAAGTTTTCTCCGTACATAATAATCGGCCGTTTTCGCCACTTTAAATTTAAATACACCTATGGTACTTTCTAAAAATGGCTTGGTATCATCAAGTTTTTCGAATAACTGATAGGTGCCTTCTTCCGGAGCGATTACAGGCAGCACAATATCAGAAACATAACAAACACGGAGATCATTAATAACAGGAGTGAGGATTTTAAATGGCTCATCAACAATGGTAAACGGCTCGCTGATGGCGTAACCGCAGGTTGTTTTGTCTTTAACTTCCAATCGATATGTTCCGGCACCAATTTTGGTTAAATCTTGTGTAAACTGAACAGCTTCGCCAGTCTCGTTTAACCATCTAAAAGTATAACCCGGTACACCGCCAATTACCTCAACGCCGGTAACCGAACCTCTTTGCAGGGTACAGCCATCTTTTACCGTTGTTCCGGTTTTAGGTACAATGGTAAGCAGCGGAGTTACCTCTATGGTGTAAGGCCCCATAATAACCGGGCTACAGTTATTAATATCGTAGGCGTACATGGTATAAGTGCCACCAGGTAAATTTTTAAGGGAAATGGAAGTGGTTGTTTTTGTGCTTAAAACAATGTTGCCTGCCTGATCTTTCCATTCATACCGATAAGGAAGGGCTGAGCTAAAATCCAGATCAATGGTTCCATTAATTAATCCACAGGTTGTTGGCGATTCGCGGTGCGAAAAGTTATAAACCGGAAGTGGTGTTGCGGTTACTACAAAATCTCGTGGAACCCGTGGGCAGGTTGACTTGCTGTTGCTTGCCCAAAGCCTGTAAGAACCAGCTTTTAGGTTTTCAATTAATAAAGAAGTTCCTGCGGAGTAAGTACCTTTTTTAATGGTAATCCCATCGAGTCCGATCCATTCGTAACCATCAGCATCAGTCAGTGAGATTCCACCTATGGCGCCATTGCTGCTGTTACAGGTTTCATTTTTTCTGATCGAAGCATCGCTGATCTGGATGGTATTATCAGTAATGATAAAATAAGAAGCAGAAGTAGATCCACATTCACCCTGATCGGTTACTACAATGGTATAATTACCACCTTCAACATTTTCGAGGTCGGCGGTGGTCGCAATTACATCACCTAAAGCGCCGGTAAGAAGATCTGGTTTATACCATTTATAAGTAATTGTTCCAGTGAAGTCGGTAAATTTTAAATCCTTTATTGCACCATTTTGGCTGCCACAAGTTGCGTGTTTAGGTGATGTAGTACTGGTGATGATAATTTTTGGTTTTCTTTTAACCGTAATCGGATCTGAATCCAGCGAGCAGTTTGCTTCATCCGATACTTTAACGAGGTAAGTGCCTTCTGGCAAACTAGCGGGGTTGCTTCTGCTTACCACAGCATTTGTTGCGGTATTTATCCATTCATATTTTAACACACCTTTTCCCCTTAAAACTTCTGCATTAAATGTAAAAGAGGTTTGTCCGCATATTGGAAATACTGGCTGAATATTGGGTTTGGTTAATTTTTGATCTTTAATGATAAACACCGAAGGAAACGCTTTACAGCCATCGTCAACAGTTACTTCATAAGTTCCAACCTCTAAATTAGTGATACTTTGTGTATTTCCTTTAGGTACCCTGCTGCCATCAGTTTCTATCTTTACCCAGGTAAAAGTAAAACCTTCACGTGGCTCCGGGATAGTGATTGATCCATTGGCATTACAGGTTACAGGTTCAACTATGGCTTCATTTGCCAAAAGCTCGGTGGTTGAAAATGGAGAAGTAGTGGCATTTAATAAACTGGCCGTTGCGGTAACCATTCCGGTAAGGGTTCCGTTATATTCCCAACGACCGTCACTACCAGCCTGTACTGTGGCAATATGGGTTTTACCCTCGCAGATACCCTGACAGTTTACAGTATAAAACAGTTCTACTTCAGAATTGGGAGTAGCCCTGCCAGAAACGTAGTCATTCCTTTTCTTAAGGATCTGAATATAAGGCTGAAGAATAGTTAAGGTTTTTCCGATTCCAAACGTCCTGTTACAAAAGAAACTATTCCTTGTAATTTTTACAGGTTTTGAAGATACAGTTTCAACCCCAAAGCTGTTATTGGCAATTATGTTTGCTTCGGCAGGTGTTGCGCCACCGATGGTTCCACCTGCACCCGTTTCTATTTTAATACCGATGCCATTGCCCATTACTACAGTTCCTGCGGCATCTGTTCCGATAGCATTGCCTGTTAAAATAAAGTCTGAATTGGTTACCGAAACGCCTGTAGTTCTGTTCCCTCCGATAATATTGTTGCGCACATAAAGTGCCGTATTTACTGCATTAACTTTTAACCCTGCAATTTCTAAAGCGGAAGAAGAAAGAAATATCGGTAATTCATGGAAGTCTTTTTTACCAGTATAATCTACCCCGATTTTATTATTGATCACGTTGATATCAAACCTTGCGTTAGTGGAGTACGAAGATCGGGTGATATCTAAATTAATCCGGTTTGCAGCAATTACGTTGCCTTCGCCGGTATTATCACCCCCAACATCTAAAGCACTATCGTATAAATTGGCAGAGATACCATAAACATTCGTGTTTGGGGTTATTCCATCATATATCACCCCAATTAAGTTCGATTGGATCTTAATTTTTGTGGCGGTGATTGTGGTAAAATAATAGCTGTTCTGAACAATAATACCATTAATGTTACCTCCAATAACATTTCCTTTATTTGGAGCACCGATAGTAATATTATTTGCACGATAATCGATTACAATTCCCGAGCCCTGAGCCATATTTACATTTTGTAAATTATTGATGGCAGCAAAATTCCTGATATACAAACCATAAACTTCAACCCCTGTTGTTTGGGTTTGAGTGGTTGACGACTGGCCGATGATCAATCCTGAAAATGTAGAATTAGGGTATTCTGGTTCCAATATTACTTTTGCTCCGGAGACACCTAGAGCGGGCCATGCTGCCTGTGAGGTGCCATCAATTACTACATTTGAAGAAACCACAGGCAATGCCGAACGTAATCTAATGGTGCGGTTCGCATTATCGCTTGGATTGCCGGGTAAATTAAAATTGATGGTAAAAGTAGTGACCCTATTAGCTATAGCCGCTTGTGTTAATCCCTCCCTTAATGTTCCAGTGCCGCTATCGGCATTACTGGTAACCACGTAAGTTTGAGCGTAAACATTATTAATGAAAAATAAGCCCATAAATAGGGCCAGCAGTTTTGAGAGACGCATAAAAATGTTTGGTACAGCCAAAATACAAATAAAAGTTTAGTGGCTAGGGTTTTAGTTCACAAACCTACATTATTTTTCTGAAAATGAGTTGCCTTGGTTTTTTACCATCGAGCTCACCGAGGCAGACACAGAAAACATGGCATTGGGAATCTATCGTATTAATCTGGTTTTATAGATCTTTTGTTGTGTTAACATCGAAAGACTCCAATAGAATAGTCGTCATCTCGACTTTTCGCTGGAGGCTGTATTATAAATTGGAATTTAATCGAATTTGTCACGTTGAGCTTAGCCTGTACTAAGCTTGACGAAGTATCTAAATGCCTTGTAAAACATTTAAAACAGGTCATTTGATAAGCTACCCTTTAATTACTTTATTATTTCCGCCCAGCTAGGCCATAGTACAATATCTCCGTTCTACTTAAATCCGGCCTAACAAATTTTTAGGGTTGCACTGCTTAAGCCAACCAACTAGCTTCGAAAGAAAAATTTTAAGCCGGCAGTTTTTGTTTCTTCTTAATGCCAAAAAGAAAGAGCCCTTCGGAGTCGGCGAGCCGAGGCAAGACCGAGCCCTGGGACAAGAGAAGACAATTATACGTCACTCATATTGATTTTAAAAAATTAATTAACCCTCAGGATGGCAATTCTATTATTTATGAGGTAGCCTCTTAATAATTATGCGTTTTTAACGATTTGCAAGAGCGCATCTCATTTTAAAGATCCTTCGCTATGCTCAGGATGACAGACTAAAAATCCTCCGTGTTATCCCTGCCTCCTTGGCAAAAAGCAACGCAATGACTTGTAGAGACACAGGCCGTGGAATGGAATGAAAAAAGACATCCTGAATTCAGAATGCCTTACCTTAATGTATGTTAATATGATTTATTTCCAGCCACCGCCTAATGCACGGTATAGATTTACTACGGACTGTAATTTTTGTAATCGATCATTAATCCCACTTAATTGAGCTGTTAACAAACTTTGTTCTGAAGTTAACACGTCAGTGTAGTTTGTTGCAGAGCTATAGCGCAATAATTCTTTGGTAAAATCTACTGCTTTGGTTAATGAGGCGATTTGTTTTGCCCTTGTTTCCTCTTTTTCTGCAGCCGTTTGGTAAGCATATAATGCATTTGATACTTCCTGTCCGCCAGTTAACAGTGTTTGTTGAAAGTTGTAAAAAGCAATCTGTTGATTGGCTTCAGCTGTTTTTAGGCGGGCTTTGTTTGCTCCCCTTGCAAAAATTGGCTGCGTTAAACCTCCCACTAAATTGTAGAAGATAGATTTGCTGAAGAAATCCTGTAATTGTAAGCTTGATAATCCACCCGCTGCGGTGATGGTTAAAGCTGGATAAAAATAAGCTTTTGCTACGTTTGTGTTTTCAAAAGCCGATCTGAAACCAAATTCAGCGGCAATCACATCCGGACGGTTTTTTAACAATTGTGCAGAAACACCGGTCTGTAAATTCGCATAAGGGGTCTGCTGATCTAAAGTCGTACGGTTAATTGCATTTGGCGCTTTGGCAACCAAAACACTCAGTGCATTTTCAGCTTCTTTAATGCTTCTTTTTAAATCAGGTAAGGTTACCTGGGCTGCATATAAATTGGCTTCACTCTGTACAACTGCTGCGCCATTAACCACCGCTCCCTGCTTCAACTCACGCATGGTTTCCACATCTTTTGAGCGTACCTTAATGGTTTCCTCTGTAATGGACAATTGTTTGTCGAGCGCTAATAAAGTATAATAATTGTTGGCAATTGTGGCAATTAATTGCGTTTGGACAGCTCTTTTCGCTGCATCACTTTGTAATAAAGTTGCATAAGCGCCACGTTTTGCACTCGTTAATTTCCCCCATATATCGGCTTCCCAACTGGTGCTAAGTTGCGCTTTATAGGTTTGGGTTTCTAAATTAATGTTAATCCCGGGAGGAAAGTTTAAGGAGGCCTGCGATTGTTTATTATCCGTTACATTTACATCCGCCTGTAAGCTTGGCAATAATGCTCCACGACTCTGTATGAGTGTTGCTTCGGCAATTTTAATACGCTCAATGGCCTGTTTCAGGTCCAAATTTTCATTTATCCCTTGTTGGATCAGCGATTGTAACGTGGTATCCGAAAATAATGTTTTCCACTGCAGATCAGCCATCGTAGTGGTATCTGTTGTGCTATTATCCCGGTATAAACCCTCACTAGTTACCTGAGGGCGTTCGTATTTTTTAGTTACGCAGGCACTCAGGGTAACAATGGCTAAACCGGTTAAAATGGAATGCTTATATTTAAAATTCATTTTCTTAATATTAATGTTTGCTGTTCGCAGTAGCCAATTCATATTCCTCTGGCGTTTGTTCATGGTCAATACCTTCGTTAAAAGGCGATTTATTACTGATGCGCTCCTGTAAGGATTGGAATATGATAAACAGAGCCGGAATTACGAAAACCCCGAAAATTGTTCCGATCAACATACCGCCAACAGCACCTGTACCAATTGAGGTATTACCCGCGGCACCCACACCTGATGATAGCATCAGTGGCAATAATCCTAAGATAAAGGCAAATGAAGTCATCAAAATAGGACGTAAACGTGCTGTTGCACCATCAATTGCGGCGTTGGCTATGCTCATTCCTTTTCTTCTTCTATCTACCGCATATTCAACAATCAAAATGGCGTTTTTGGCGAGTAGTCCCACAAGCATGATCAGGGTAATCTGCGTGTAAATGTTATTATCTACCCCGAAAATTTTATCAAAAACGAATACACCTGCTAAACCAACCGGTAAAGAGAATAAAACAGCTAATGGTAAAATATAACTTTCGTATTGTGCGGCGAGCAAGAAATAAACAAAAATTACGCAAAGTAAGAAAATGAAGACCGTTTGACTTCCGCCGGCCATCTCCTCACGTGATAAACCAGAAAATTCATAGCCATATCCTGCCGGAAGATTTTTAGCAGCCTCTTCCTGAACAGCCTTTAAAGCATCACCTGAGCTATAACCTGCATTTGGGTTACCGGTTACCGAAATTGAAGTAAACAAGTTGAAACGTGAAATGGCCTGTGGTCCATACACTTTGGTCAAAGTAATAAACTCTGATACCGGAGCCATTTGCCCTGCAGAATTTCTAACAAAAATACGGGTTAAAGTTTGTTCGTTTGCACGGTACTGCGCATCTGCCTGGAACATTACCCTAAACTGTTTACCAAATTTGTTAAAGTTTGAAGCATAAACACCGCCATAATAACCCTGCATTACACCTAAAACATCACTAACATTCAGGCCGGCCTGTTTAACCTTTGCCACATTTACATCAATCTGGTACTGAGGGAAATTTGGGTTAAAAGAGGTAGAAGCATATTGGATCTCAGGACGTTTACTCAAAGCTGCTAAAAATCCATTTCCAACTTCGTTGAATTTTTTAATATCTCCACCAGTTTTATCCTGCAACTGGAACTCAAAACCGCCACTGGTACCAAAACCCTGAATAGTTGGCGGAGCAAAGAAAATAATCTTGGCACCTTTAATACCTGCTGTTTTTGCAAACAGTTCGCCAATTATGGTTTTTACATCCCGGCCTTTACGTTCATCCCATGGGGTTAATCGCGAAATTACCATACCATACGAACTGCCCGAACCACTAATCATACTACGGCCCACCACCCTTAAAGTGTTTTTAATTTCAGGTATTTTGTGTGCAATACTATCAATCTTTGCAATTACAATATTGGTTTCCTCTTGCGAAGTTCCTGCTGGTAATGAGATATCACTCATAATGGTTCCCAAATCCTCATTTGGTACGAAACCTTTTGGTGTGGTATTCATCGTCCAAACCAATACTACTGCGAAGAAAGCGATAGCCAATCCAACGATCCATTTTTTTCTGGACAGGAAGCCTACTGATTTTTTATATTTTCCGGTTACGGCATCGAAAGAAGTATTAAAAGCATCGTAAAAACGGTTTAAAAAGTTTTTAGATTTTTTGTGCTCTTCTTTATGCGGTTTTAAGAACAAAGCACATAATGCCGGACTTAATGTTAAGGCGTTAATGGCCGATAAGATAATGGAAATGGCCAGTGTTAAACCAAATTGTTTGTAAAATACACCTGAAGATCCGGAGATAAAACTCACCGGGATAAATACGGCAGCCATTACCAAAGTGATTGAAATAATCGCTCCACTAATATCGTCCATCGCATCTATGGTTGCCTTTCTGGCATCGGTATAACCTTCATCCAGCTTGGCGTGCACGGCCTCTACTACCACAATCGCATCATCCACCACAATACCAATGGCAAGCACGAGGGCAAATAAGGTTAGTAAGTTGATGGTAAATCCAAATAAACTCAGGAAAAAGAACGTTCCGATAATTGCCACCGGTACACTAATCGCCGGAATTAAGGTTGATCGGAAATCCTGTAAGAAGATAAACACTACAAGGAACACCAAAATAAATGCTTCGATCAAGGTGTGAAGCACTTTTTCTATCGATGCATCCAAAAAGTCGTTTACGTTAACCAAAGTTGAGTAATGCACCCCTTTTGGAAAAGATTTTTGAGCTTCATCAAGGGTTTTGATGGAATTTTCGATTACCTCTTTTGCATTTGAACCTGCTGTTTGGTTAATGGCGATACCCAAAGCTTGTTTTCCGTTAAATTTAACCGAACTGGCATAACTCTGTGCACCTAATTCTATCCTTGCAATATCTTTTAAACGGAGAATCTGACCGTTATCGGTAGTGCGGATAATAATGTTGCCAAACTGGGCCTCATCTTTTAACCTACCCGTATATTTTAAGGTATATTGAAATGCCTGATCGCCAAGCTCTCCGAACTGACCCGGAGCGGCCTCCACATTCTGATCGGCCAGGGCAACGTTAATATCGTTAGGAACCAGTCCGTAGGTTGCCATCACATCAGGTTTTAGCCAGATACGCATGGTATAATCCAATGTTCCGAATGCACTCGCATCACCCACACCATTGATACGTTTAATCTGAGGGATGATGTTGATGTTTGCATAGTTCTGCAAAAATTTCTGATCGTAAGAAGGATCGTCGCTATATAAACCAAAGATCAATACGTTACTCGCCTGTCTTTTAGCTGTAATTACCCCCGATTTGGTAACCTCTGCAGGTAATAAACTGGTCGCACGTGCAACCCTGTTCTGTACGTTTACGGCTGCAAGATCGGGGTTGGTTCCCAGCTTAAAGTTTACGGTAATGGTCGCGGTACCATCATTACTGGCGGTAGAAGTCATGTAGGTCATGTCTTCCACACCGTTTATTTGCTCTTCCAGCGGAACAACAACGCTATTCATCACCACGTCGGCATTGGCACCCTGGTATGAAGTAGAAACCTGCACCGTTGGCGGGGCAATTTCCGGATATTGTGAAACCGGCAACGTAGCTAAACCTAAAACACCGAGTATAACGATGATGATGGATATAACCGTTGATAAAACCGGTCTTTCTATAAATTTCTTAAACATAATTAATATTGATTACACTGCAATAGTGTGATTGGCAACATGATATTGTTATTTCTTGATATCAGCATAAACTGAATCAGCATTTTTTTCTTCAGGTTTAATTTTCGTTCCGTCTTTTAATGATTGAAAACCTTCCAAAACAACTTTATCTCCAGCTTTAAGCCCTTTCGTTACGACATAAAACTTACCTTTGGCCAAATCCATAATCTCGATTTCGGTACTAATGGTTTTAGCAGAATCGCCCAGAACATAAACGAATTTTTTTCCCTGTAAATCGATGGTAGATTTTTGGGGAATTAAAATTGCATTTTCAATATGCTGAGGAATTCTTACAGAAGCACTTGCTCCATTTTTTAATAAAGAAGTAGGGTTGGGGAAGGTTGCTCTTAAACTTGCAGAACCTGTGCTGGTGTTAATCTGTCCGTTGATGGATTCGATTTTACCATTTTGTGCATAAATTGTTCCATCGGCCAGTACCAAACTTACCGCCGGGATGTTTTTCATCTGCTGCGCCAAAGTATTTCCTTTATAGGTTTTAGAAAAATCTAAAAGCTGTTTCTCATTTAAAGAGAAGTAAGCATAAACCTTTGACGTGTTAGAAACTGTTGTTAATGGCTGTGTACTGGTACTGCTTACCAGACTTCCATTTCTGAAAGGAATACTGCCAACCACACCATCAACAGGGCTTTTAACTGAAGTATAACCTAAGTTAACCTGTGCATTTACCAATTCGGCTTTTGCCTGTGCCAATGCTGCTTTTCTGCTTTGGAGTGTTAATTGAGCAGCATCAAGGTCGTACTTGCTGATAATGTCTTTTTCTACCAAAGGCCTGGTTTTATTCACTGTTAACTGGGCTGCATTAACATCGGCTTCGGCACTACTGATCGCCGCTCTTGCTGTGCGTACTTGTTGTTCGTATTGTGGCGCATTAATGGTGAAAAGTAACTGACCTTTTTTAACCACGGCACCCTCATCTACAAAAATCTTTTCGATAAAACCGTCAACTTTTGGGCGGATGTCGATATTTTGGATCCCTTCAATCGTTGCCGGATAATCAGAATCTAAAGTGGTGTTTTGTGTATTTACGGTAAAAACCGGGTAAGCTTGTGGACCAGCTGCTGCTGCAGCTGCGGCTTTTTTAGCAGCATCGTTGTTTCCGCAGGATGCCAGGAGCATACCCATGCTCATGCTAAAAAAGAGAGTTGTTACTTTTCTCATGGACTATTTCTGTGTGTGTATAAATTTGAATTTCCGGAATTAAGAGCGTCGTCAAAATTTAGGATTTCGATTTTCGCAAATAATTGTCCAAAAATAGAGCCTAACAAAAAATAAATCTGTCCAAATTCTGTCATTTAATCAATCGATTGATTTATTTTTGATTTTAAAATGCAGTTTTTTTGGGTTAAAACGTTGTTTTTTAGCTTTTTGAGCGTTGTTTTTAGTCAGAAATGAATGTGTAAATATCTTGAGACAGATGTTAAATGGTGTTAAAATTACTTATTGTGAGGCAGTTTTTAGACAATTAACCGTGTTTGTTTTAACAAACAAAACGCGTTGGTGGTGTATGTTTTACACGAGATATTTGGATCACGACTCAACCTCGCGGGTCTCAAAAACATGCGAGGTTTATAAACAAAACTAGTCTACTTCTCCTTCAAAAACCAATTTGGCCGGGCCACACAAAAATACATTGGTAAATGCTTTCCCGTCGTAGTCGAATTCTATTTTAATATCACCGCCCAAAACCTTAATATCAGTTTTAATATGGCCGGTTTGGTTTTTATGTTTTGCCATAGCCATGGCAACTGCTGTTACCCCTGTGCCACAAGCATAAGTTTCATCTTCAACACCGCGTTCGTAAGTGCGCACAAATAAATGATCACTTTTATCTTCAACAAAGTTTACATTTATACCTTTTTCTGCATAAGTTGCATTATAACGAATACTTTTTCCTTCGGTAAAAACATTAAAATCTTTTAAATCACTTTGCAGAGAAACGTAATGTGGCGAACCAGTATTCAATACATAGGCTTCTCCATCTTTGGTAATGGCATCAACATCAATCATTTGTAAATCAACCCATTCTCCATTTTCTGAAATTCTGGCATAGTGCGGACCATCTACTGCCAAAAAGTTGGTTTCGCGATCAATAATGCCGAGTTGTTTGGCAAAAGCCACGATACACCTGCCACCATTTCCGCACATACTACCTAACTTGCCATCGGCATTAAAATAATGCATCTCAAAATCGTAATCCTCATGCTTTGTAATGAACATTAATCCGTCGGCACCAATGCCAAATCTTCTGTGGCACAATTGCTCAACTAGTTGATTGTCAATATTTTTTAACGGACTTGTGGTGTGATCTATCAAAATGAAATCGTTGCCTGCGCCCTGATATTTATAAAAATTAATTTTCATTAAAGCTTCATTTTTTAATGCAATATTTGAGTTGAAAAAGGTAATAAGTGGATTGTGTTTTTTAATTTAACATTTTTTAACACAAAACTAAGTGCTTTGAGGATACAAATATCGTTTATATGGTATTATTTTTGAATAAACTTACTAAAGAAAATTTGAGCAGATAAAAACTGCTGGAGCATCCTGCTTAAATCAAAATGAAAAATGCTCCCGCAAACAATAACATTTAACAAATGAAGTATGATAGGCTAAACAATTAGCTAGCAAACGGCTTATTATAAATCATGGCTTTAAAAACATAATTAACAGATGAAACCATTAAAAGCTAACCAATTTTAAAAGTAAGTATGCTTATAATAGCTTCATGACCATTAAAAAACAATTTACAAACAGATGAAAAAAATATTAGGAATTACCGTGTTAGCTGCTTTTATAGGTGGGGCAGCAGCAATTGGAGGTTACAAACTATTTGAGCGTAACCAAACTGGCAGTACCATTACTGAAAAACAGAATTTGTATTTCGCCAATAATCCACTGAAAGTATCATCAGCGGGTACTGCAGATTTTACTCAGGCGGCAGCAGCAGTGGCGCCGGGTGTAGTCCATATTAAAACAACCTATGCTGCGCAGAGTGGCGGAGGCAGAAACTCCTCTCCATTTGATATGATGGAAGATTTCTTCGGTGGCGGTGGCCGCCAGATGCAACGTCAGCCAAGGGCAGCATCAGGTTCTGGTGTAATTATCAGTCAGGATGGTTATATCGTTACCAACAACCACGTAGTAGAAAATGCGGAGAAAGTTGAAGTGGTGTTAACAGATAGACGTAAGGTTGAGGCAAAAGTAATCGGTCGTGATCCGAATACAGATTTAGCTTTAATTAAAGTAAATGCAACTAATTTACCTGTGGTAAAAATGGGTAACTCTGATAATGTGCAGGTAGGAGAGTGGGTATTAGCTGTCGGTTTCCCTTTAGATTTAAATACTACAGTAACTGCGGGTATTGTAAGCGCTAAAAACCGTAGCATCGGTATTATCGGTCGCGAGCAACAAGGCAATGAGATTACTGAAGAAGAATACCGCGAATACCAACGCACTGGTAAAAGACCAGATCGTCCGGCAAATACCAGTATCGAATCATTTATTCAAACAGATGCCGCCATTAACCCTGGTAACAGCGGTGGTGCCCTTGTAAATGCAAATGGTGAATTGGTAGGCATTAACTCAGCAATTGCATCACAAAGCGGTTATAACCAAGGCTATGGATTTGCAATTCCAGTTAACCTGGCCCGTAAAATTGTTGACGATTTTATGAAATATGGTTCGGTTAAACGTGGTTATATCGGTGTTAACTTCGTGCCACTAAGTGGTGAAGAAAAACCAGAAGGTATTAAAACAAACGAAATCAGTGGTTTATATGTGAATGATGTAGTTGCTGGTGGCGGTGCTGCTGCAGCGGGTATCAAATCAGGCGACGTCATCAAAAAAGTTGATGGTGTGGTAATCAATGATTCACCTGATCTTCAGGAAAGAGTCGGCCGTTTAAACCCTGGTGATAAAGTTAAATTAACAGTATTGCGTGATGGTGCCTTGAAAGACTATACTGTTACCCTTAAAGGCGAAGCCAGTGTAGGTTTAACTGCAAATAATAATGCAAGTAAAGGTGCCGAAGTAAGTAAATTAGGTGCAACTTTCGCTCCTGCTACTCAAGCGCAAAAATCGAAATATGGCATTAACAGTGGTGTAGTTGTAACATCAGTTACAACTGGAAAAGCTTTCGATAATATTGGGGTAGAAAAAGGTTTAATTATCACCAAAGTAAATGGACAACCGGTAAATTCTGTGGCTGATGTTCAAAAAGCATTGCCATTAGGCAGAAACAATATGGTTAGTATTTCTGGTGTTGGTGAGCAAGGTTCATATAACTACAGCTTCCCTGCACAATAATTAATTGTAATAAATAGTTTAAAAGGCTTCCCGGGTTTTTAACTTGGGAAGCCTTTTTGTTTAGTCTTGTTTTATAGGTTCGTGGTTAGCATGGCAGGCTTCTGCACATTCTTCGCAAGCCACCGCACATTGTCTGCAGTGTTCATGATCATGTTTGCCACATTCCTCCGCACAAAGCCTGCATATTTCCTCGCAAAGCAACAAATACTGGTGGGCAATAACCGAATCCCTCTGTAGTAACCTGGCCGCCTGGGTACAGATATCCGCACAGTCCCTGTCGAGTTTAATACAATCGATCATCATGTTGATATCTTCCTCTTTTAAACAAGATGATGCACAATGTTCGCATGCTAAAGCGCAATCCAATAAAGCCTGGATCAAACCATGGTTGTTTCTCGTTTCCATATCGGTAATTATTTTGGTTATAAATGTTTTGTATAGTAATAACCTGATGTAAATTAAACTGTTTTAAAAAAAATGAATTGAGGTGATCCATGGGCTGTGTCCCACAGACCATTGCACCATATATTTTTTGCTGAGGATAAACAGATTATTTTGTCATCATGAATGCAGTGAAGGATCTTGGAGTGAGATTCGATCAACGAATTATCATTCCGATAATCCAACTAAATAGATCTCTCCATTTCGTTGCGCTACAGTCGAGATGACTACCATTTTATTGGAGCCTGTTCTTGTTAGCATAGTCGAAGGCCTTTTTTAAATTTACTTATCTACAGGTCTATTTGTTAAAATACCTTAAATCTTTGCCAGCTACCTCCCTTTCTTATACGCAAACCAATATTCATCCGTTTTTCATAATCAAGATTTAGTTTCGCTATTTACAGATTGATAATCAACCTTTACCGATACTCTATAAATTATTTTTTTATTGTTCCATATTTGAATCAGCAACAAAAACCGAATATTATGGCTTTAGCTAACATTAACCTCAGCATAAAACAATATTTCAATTTCATGTGCAGAACGGATTTTGAAAGACGGATATTTCACGATACTTACAAAGAATTTCAAAAAAGCTCCAAAATATATAGCCTAGATCAACACCTGCATACCTTTTCTCAGATGCAACAAGCGAATGAAAAGGCAAACACGTTAAATCAAAAACTTCAGTATTCAGTAATGAACAGTATTGCGGCGTTAGAACATAAGATACCTGTTTTAAATGACCTGGAAGATCATCCAGTCCTTTTTGATTGCGCCGAATTACATATTTATGATTCTGATCTGTTAAATAAAGCAGCGCACATAGTCTCGATCACCTATACAAGTCCGGATTTAATTTTACACGAAATCGTTGGTGATTTGCTAATCCTGAGCTATAGTGCTAAGAACCATGAAACGTTAGTTGTAAAAATTACAGAAAACCTGACGGTAAATGATGAGCGGTGCGAAAGTTTAGTTTATAGTTAAATTTAAGCTTAGCTTGCTCCGGGTTGACTTTTGGTTATAAATTTTCGATGTTATTCATCAATATGAATAGTTGGGAGAAAGTAGTCCTTTTTTATTTATGTTTTTTCACGCAGAAAAGTGATGCGGCAAAGCCTGTTTTGAACATATTTTGTGAACAAAACAGGGTGATAAATTAAAAGTTAATGGATTAAATTGGGCCGATAATCGGGCTTAAAAGGCAAATAGTCAATGTATTTAGTCTATATTATACAGTAAAAAAAATAAAAAATTGATTTATAGGTATTTAACCCTATCTTTGGTTCAAATTAAAATACAATATAATGCAACAAGGAACAGTAAAATTTTTTAATGAAACTAAAGGTTTCGGATTTATCACTCCATCTAATGGCGATGCCGAAATTTTTGTTCATGCTTCAGGCTTGATCGATAACATTCGCGAGAATGATACCGTAAACTACGATGTAGAAGAAGGTAGAAAAGGCCTAAACGCGGTAAATGTTAAAGTAGCTTAAGAAAACTCGAACACATAAATCGTAAAAAGTCCCGATGCAAATCGGGACTTTTTTTATGCCATTATTTTTTGAACGTCAAGTCTTCTTGTTATCTAATTTTTTTACCATTAAGAAATTAAGGTAGTTAAGAGGATATTTGTTATTTTAGTGTTAGAATAAGTTCTTAATATCAATTTATTTTATTCATCCCCTAATCATACATGCTTAAATTTTAACGTGGAAAGCATGTATCAACTAAATTAAATAGGGAATGACTAAAAAAGAGGTTACGCAGTTATCCTATGAGATAACAGGATTCGCAATTAAAGTTCATAAAATCTTAGGTCCAGGTTTATTGGAAAGTATATACGAACGCTGCTTAAAATATGAGTTGGAAAAAAACAGATATACTGTTGCTCAACAATTTGTGCTTTCGGTAGTATATGATGAATTGGAAATGGATTTAGATTTACGGCCGGATCTATTTGTTAATAATTGTGTTGTAATAGAAATAAAAGCGATATCGAATATTCTACCTGTTCATCATGCACAACTCCAAACCTATATGAAACTTCTTAATGCTCCGCAGGGATTATTGATTAATTTTTTTACAGAAAATATTACTAAAGCACTGTACCTATAGTAAATGAATTATTTCAGTATTTTACCAGATAGATAACTTTAACAATCTTGGTACACAAACTTAATGCTCTTATTCCTTAATGGTTAAAAACGTTAGGTCATGCCGCACATTTAACCAATACTAAGAATCGAAACCTTAAATAATCACATATTCTTTCGATTAATTCCGAATATGCTTTAGAATGTTTCTAAATAAATGATTTATCGCTGTTTTGTCATAATCGTTTATAAATTAAACTCATAATTAGATACTTTTGCAAGAAATTTAGATATAAATCCTAATCAAATGAGTGGTTTCGGAAATGCATTTTCTTCATCAATAGGGAAGAAATTCATCATGGGTATTACAGGTTTGTTCCTGATACTTTTTTTAATTGTACACTGCGGTATTAATGCTTTAATTTTTATTAGCGACGGTGGTTTGACATTTAACGTAGGCGCACATTTTATGGCCACCAACTGGATTATCCGGGCTGGCGAGATTGTGTTATTTATTGGCTTGCTTGCACACATTTTTCAGGCTTTACGTTTAACATTGCAAAATCAGAAAGCACGTCCGGTTAAGTATGCGGTAAACGATGGTCAGGCAAACAGTAAATGGTACAGCCGTTCTATGGGCCTGCTAGGTACGCTTTTGCTGATTTTTTTGGTGGTCCACCTGAAAGATTTTTGGGTAGTTTCCCGTTTTACAGGCATCCCAACGGTTGATGCCAACGGACATGAAGATCTTTATGCGGTAATGAAAGAAAAATTTCAGGATCCGGTAAGGGTTGCCGTGTATATTTTGGCTATGTTTTCTTTATGCTACCACTTATTGCATGGTTTTGCTTCGGCATTCCAAACATTAGGATGGAACCACTCAAAATATAATGGTATAATTAAAGGAGTTGGCGTTTGGTATTCGATTATTATTTCGATCCTTTTCGCTGCCATGCCGATTGCAGTTTATTTCGGTCTTATTCAATAATTTTTAGCACAAAAGATATGTCAGATATTAATTCAAATATTCCAGAAGGCGAATTAACCAGCAAATGGACAAAATATAAGTCTTCTGTGCCTTTGGTAAACCCATCGAACAAAAGAACTATTGAGGTAATTATTGTAGGTTCGGGTTTAGCAGGTGCTTCGGCAGCCGCTACTTTGGCCGAGATGGGTTACAAAGTAAAGTGTTTCTGTTTTCAGGATTCACCACGTAGAGCACACTCAATCGCCGCTCAAGGTGGTATTAATGCAGCAAAAAACTATCAGAATGATGGTGATAGTGTTTATCGCCTATTTTACGATACGATTAAAGGTGGCGATTACCGTGCCCGCGAAGCCAATGTGCATCGTTTGGCTGAAGTAAGTGCCAACATTATAGATCAGTGTGTAGCACAAGGTGTGCCTTTGGCACGTGAGTATGGCGGCTTGTTAGATAACCGTTCATTCGGTGGTACACAGGTTCAGCGTACGTTCTATGCTGCAGGTCAAACTGGTCAGCAGTTATTATTAGGTGCATATTCTGCTTTAGAACGCCAGATTGGTATGGGTAAAGTAGAAATGTATACCCGCCATGAAATGCTTGAGGTGGTTAAAATTGATGGCAAAGCACGCGGTATTATTGCCCGTAATTTAATTACCGGAGAAATCGAACGTCACTTTGGTCATGCGGTAGTATTAGGAACAGGTGGTTACGGAAACGTATTCTATCTTTCTACCAATGCCATGGGAAGTAATGTTACAGCTGCCTGGAAAGCGCACAAACAAGGTGCTTACTTTGCAAATCCTTGTTACACGCAGATCCACCCGACCTGTATCCCGGTTTCTGGCGATCACCAATCTAAATTAACCCTGATGTCTGAATCATTACGTAACGATGGACGTATCTGGGTACCTAAAAAGAAAGATGATAACCGTAAAGCTTCAGAAATTCCTGAAGATGAAAGAGATTATTATTTAGAGCGTCGTTATCCTGCTTTTGGTAACCTGGTTCCACGTGATGTGGCTTCCCGTGCGGCTAAAGAGCGTTGCGATGCCGGTTATGGAGTAGGTGCTTCTAAATTGGCCGTATATTTAGATTTTAAAGCAAATACAGAACGCTACGGAAAAATCGAAGCTGCTAAAGCAGGTAACCACAATCCAGACAAAGAAACTTGCATGCGCTTAGGCACTGCGGTAATTATGGAAAAATATGGTAACCTGTTCGATATGTATGCACAGATTACCGGTGAAAATCCTTACGAAACCCCAATGCGTATTTATCCTGCAGTTCACTATACTATGGGCGGTTTATGGGTTGATTATAACTTAATGACATCTGTACCTGGTTTATATTGTACAGGTGAGGCTAACTTCTCAGATCATGGTGCTAACCGTTTAGGTGCATCTGCTTTGATGCAGGGTTTGGCTGATGGTTATTTCGTTCTTCCATACACCATTGGAGCTTATTTATCAAAAGAGATTTCTGTAAAGGCAATTCCTACTGATCACCCTGCTTTTGTGGAGGCTGAAGAGAGAGCAGTTGGTATTTTAAATACGCTGATCAATATTAAAGGAACCAAGTCGGTAGATCATTTCCACAAACGTTTAGGCCACATCATGTGGGAGAAATGTGGTATGGCCCGTAACGAAAAAGGTTTAAATGAAGCAATTCAGGAAATCAGAGCATTACGAGCTGAATTCTGGAGCGATGTTCGTGTACCTGGAACAGCTGATGAGTTAAATACAGAACTCGAAAAAGCAGGCCGTGTGGCTGATTTTATCGAACTGGGCGAGTTGATGTGCATTGATGCTTTAAACCGTAACGAAAGTTGTGGTGGTCACTTCCGTGAAGAGTATCAGACAGAAGAAGGTGAAGCCTTACGTGATGATGAGAACTATGCTTACGTAGCTGCCTGGGAATTTAAAGAAGGTGTAAACTTCGAACTTCACAAAGAAGAATTGAAGTTTGAAAATATTAAAGTAGCACAAAGAAGTTATAAATAGATAAGAGATGTGAGATGTGAGACATGAGATGGAAATCTTGGTTCTCATATCTAATGTCTCAAATCTCAAATCTGAGATACAATGAGTACAGGAAATATGAACTTAACGCTAAAAGTTTGGCGTCAAAAAAATAACAAAACCAAAGGTGCTTTGGTAGATTATAAATTGGCCGATATTTCACCGGATATGTCTTTCTTAGAGATGTTCGATGTATTAAACGAACAATTAATTAACAAAGGTGAAGAGCCGGTTGTATTTGATCACGATTGCCGTGAGGGTATCTGCGGAATGTGTTCGATGTTCATTAACGGCCGTCCGCACGGACCAAAAGACCTGGTGACTACCTGCCAGTTGCACATGCGTTCTTTCAAAGATGGCGATACTATCGTTGTTGAGCCCTGGAGAGCAGCGGCTTTTCCGGTAGTAAAAGATTTAACTGTAGATCGTTCTGCATTTGACAGGGTTATTGCTGCTGGTGGCTTTATTTCGGTAAACACAGGTAATGCGCAAGATGCGAACAACCTGCCAATTCCTAAAATGCAGGCAGATGCTGCTTTCGAAGCTGCAGCTTGTATTGGTTGTGGTGCTTGTGTGGCAACTTGTAAAAATGCTTCAGCAATGTTATTCGTATCAGCTAAGATCTCTCAGTTGGCATTGTTACCTCAAGGTCAGCCAGAGCGTTACCGTAGGGTGCAGAGCATGGTTGCGCAAATGGATGCTGAAGGTTTTGGTAACTGTACCAATACTGGTGCTTGCGAAGCCGAGTGCCCTAAAGGAATTTCTTTAGAGAACATCGCTCGTATGAACCGCGATTTCGCTTCGGCAAAATTCGTTTCAGAAGAAACGGTTTAAAAATATACTGTGTACCTGGTTTAATCGCCGGGTTCTTAAGCCTCCATATTATGGGGGCTTTTTATTTTACCAATTCGTGGCTATCACAGTATTAAAATGTTCCTTATCTTATTAGTTTAAAATATGCCAATGAATATTGCTAGTAGTTTATCAGCAAATTGCTGATTAAAACTATACATATTTAACATTTCCCTGTTGTTATGAAAACATTCGAAACTTCAGGTTTGGAAACCGAAAGTGTGTACAATAAAATCACCTCGAAACAAAAGTTTGCGAAAGTGGTAATAATCCTATGTTTGCATATTAAATTTTTGCGTATTTGGAAATTTTATTTTGTAATATTTGCATATACATTAAAATTTTTATAAATTTAGTCTTCCGAGACAGGAGAGAAAACATAAAACCCCGGCAATTTTGCTGGGGTTTTGTGTTTGGGGAGGTTTGACAAATTTAAAACTTTGCCCTGAATTTTATTTTTCCTGGCCGCTTCAGGGTATTAATCTCATGGCTAATAAACAGTATAGAATTTTTCAATTCCACCCGGATATGCTGGTTGCTTTTGAACGGAGACAAAATCATAAACTTTGCTGGAACTGTTTTGCACCTTTGCTAAATTAAACAGATGGCGATGCCCGTCAGAGCTAAAAAGATTAGCTGTCCCATTGTCGTTTGTTAAAATGTTGATTATTTAGTTTTCTTAGGAGTTCCTTTTGGTTTTTTAGTAGTAATAATTACCACTCCATTTTTGCCCTTATTACCATGTAAAGTTACAGCAGACGGATCCTTTAGCACTTCTATTGATTCAATAGATTTCTGATCCAGGTTTTTTATTTCTGAAACTTCCTTCCCATCAACAACATATAGCGGTTTTGCCTTCGGGTCAAAATCTCTGTTCAATAAGTATCTTACTTCTCTGGGTGTATCTATATTCTGTATTAATGGGCGTAAGCTAAATCCGGATACTTTTCCTTTTAAATTAGATTCATCAATTTTTACTGGAGTCGTTTTAAGTTCATGATTATTACTCAGAGAACCATTTTTGGTTTTAACTTCTATTACACCTGCAAAACCATCAGCACCATACCGCGCTGTTGCTAAACTATCTTTTAAAATGCTTACAGCTTCAATATTATTGGGATCAACATCGCTAAGTGATGCAGTACCCCTTATGTACTGTTTGTTGCCATCTATTACAATTAAAGGTTCAGTGGCTAATGTCGATGCTCCACGGAGCGCAATTTTAGGCGTTCTGGTACTATCTGTCTTTTGAGCAAAACCGGCTAAACTAATGCCCATCAGCATGCTAAATATGATTACGTTTTTCATATTGAATTTGATTAGAATTTTCTTCTGAGCTCGAAAAAATTAGTGTTCTTATCTATCGAAAGCTCATTTGAGTTAAGTGGCCTGAAAATATTGCTTTTTGCACCTTTGCTGGTAACTAAAATTACACCACCCCTGGCTTTTGGCCCATATAGATTCATTGCAGTTTGATCTTTCAACACTTCTACTGATTCGATGCTGTTTGGGTTTATTGTATTCAACTGGCTGTTGTCTGATAATTTAACGCCATCTACAATGATTAGCGCGTCAAGATTTGTATCCTCCCTTAATCTGATCCGGTCGCCGGGAATGCTACTTGTTTTAGTCTCTTTTGTAGGTATAGGGTCGCTGAGTTTGAAATTCACGTTAATATTGTATTTAACTCTTACAGCTAAACCATTCTGGATGCCTGGGTTCCACTTTGGCGATTCTTTTATAACTCTCATTGCTTCTTCGTCGGTACCACTGCCTAAACCCCTTGTAATTTGAACATCTGTTAATGAACCATCCTTTTCAACTACAAAACTGAGGAAAACTCTACCCTGAACATTATTGTCCTGAGCCTCCTTTGGATACTTAATGCGGCCACCCAGGTAATTATAAAACTTGGTTATACCGCCTGGAAATTCTGGTTGTTTCTCGATCGAAACGAAGTCATATATTTTGTCAGTATTTTCAGCTTTAATGTTGCTGATTCCAGATTCAGTAGTTTTAGGAAAATCAGATATGATATTAATCTTGTTCAGGTTTACATATTCACCCGATTTAGGTAACAACTTATTTTTAAAACCTTTTGAAGATTCTGGAATTCTAAAACTTACGGTTAAAGCATATTTGCCATCAGCTACAGTTTTAAACCCTTTATAAGATAATATTGCTTTCATTACTTCTTCGTCACAGCCAGCACCTAGTTCTACATTTGATGTAACATTGGTGACCCTTCCGCCTTTTAAATTAAACCTTATCTGGGTATTTCCCTGAATCTGATTGCTATTGGCTGTCGTTGGATATTTGATATTTTGGCCTAGAAACTTATAAAATCCTTTCCAGTTTAGATCTGTTTTGCCATCAACCGAAATTTTAGGCGCTATACTTACCTTCTCGGGGGCTGTAACCATGTTTTCAACCAGTTCAATCGGCTTATCCATCGGGATTTGATCGGTAATGGACAACAATTTCTCATTTTTACGAACAGTAGCAGATGAAAATACAATGAGAAGGGCAAATAGCGGAATAAAGATTCCATACTTCACAATCGCTATCTTTTTAGATCGTTCCTTATGAAGCATGAAAATTCTTTTTTTGATCAATGATTTTTTTAAGAAACCATTTGTTAAAGCATTTGGTGAAATCCCAAACGACTTACTTAATAACAGCATGGCATATTCAGCTTTATCACCTTGAAATTCGGCGGCAAGTTCATCAGCTAAAAATTCGTGGATATTTTTAATGGCTTTCTTGTAAAGATAAATCACCGGGTTTAACCAGGTAATAATCCCTATAATTTCGAAAAATATAATATCTACGCTGTGCCATTGTTTGATATGTGCTTCTTCATGAATATCAATTACATCCATTTGTGGCAATTCCTGGTCAATTACTTTTTTGCCAAAAAAAGAGAAAGCTGTGCCAGCCTTATTTATAGTAATGAGTTTTTTAACTGTTAATAAATTAAATACCAATCTACCTAAGAAGAACAAAGTCCCTGCGCAATAAATATAAACGAATGCATTTGCCCAGTTAAAACCAGTATTACGTTCTGTTACAATTGTTGCTTGTGCTAATACAGCTTCCCAATTAACTGAAGTATAGACCTTTTGCGCCGCTTTCTGTTCCGTAAGCCATTCTAAACGGATAAATGGTATACATAGGGATAAAACGCCTGCAGACACTAAATAAATACGGTTTAAAGTGAAATAGGTCTCCTTATCTAACAGTAATTTGTAAAAGCCGAAAAAAACAATTAAGTATAAGTTCACCTGTAATAGGTAGTGGGCAAAACTCATTTTGGCTTGTGTTTAATTTTGTTAATCATTTTTAAAATTTCATCAACATCACTTAAGTCCAGTTTTTCTTCTTTAACGAAGAAAGAAAACATACTCTCCACCGAATTTTCGAAGTAATTGCCTAACAGTTTTTCTGTTGCATGGCGCTTGTACTCTTCTCTGCTGATTAAAGGATAATACTGATGAGCCTTACCGAAGGCTTCGTGACCAATAAAGCCTTTGGTTTCTAAAATTCTAATAATGGTTGATACGGTATTGTACGCCGGTTTAGGGAGGGGGAGCTGATCAATAACCTCTTTAACGAATGCCTTCTCCAATTGCCATAAAACCTGCATAATCTGCTCTTCGGCTTTGGTTAAATCTTTAATTTCCATAATAGTTAATAATAATAAGGATGATAGCAAATTGCTTTGCCTTAACTAAAGTTAAAACTAATTAGTTAGTTATCCAAATTTTATTTAATAATTATTTGAAAAATAAATGCAGTACGAGTTTTCTTCTACTTAAGGAATTTTATTTGCGAAAAAATTGTAAAATTTTATCATTTATTTAATTGTTAATCAGATATTTATGTGATTTTTAGGCTAGATGATAATCAGGTTGTTTTTGATGCCATATACCACTAATCCGGTGCGCGACTTAATATTTAGTTTGGCAAAAAGAGATTCTCTATAGTTGTCAACTGTGCGGGGGCTAACATTCATGAGGTCAGCAATTTCCTTATAGGTAAGCTCAGTACTGCAATGTTGCAGAAACGTAAGCTCTCTTTCAGAAAATGTTGGTTTAATACTATTGTCTTTTAAAGCCACCAAAAGCCTGCCCGATACAAGCTCATTTACATAGAACCCTTTGTCTACAGTTACTTTAATGGCCGTTAATAAATCAGATGGTGTAGATTCTTTCAGCATATAACCTCCGGCACCAGCTTTGAGCATTCCAATTATTGCTTTTTCATCTTCAAGCATGCTTAGTGCAAGTATATGAATATTAGGATGGTTGGCTTTAACCCATTTGGTGGCAGCAAAACCATCCATTACTGGCATGTTAATATCCATTAAAATAAGCTGAACTTCAGGGTGCTGATTAATTTTAGTTTGAAGATCGATTCCGTTAATGGCTTCGAACATGACTTCTATATCTTCAAATTCTGCTAATAAACTAGCTAGTCCGGAGCGGAAAAGGGTGTGATCATCAACAATTGCAATAGAGATACTTTGGTTCTGCATAATTAGGGGTAGGGGATTTCAATTGAAATAGATGTGCCTTCGCCAGGAGCCGAATTTAGTGCTAATTTTCCATTGATCATCTCAATTCTTTTATAAATAGAATTAAGCCCCATTCCCGATTTTTTAGTTTTAACGATATCCGGGTCAAAGCCTATACCATTCTCGGCCACCCTTAAATGTAAAGTATTATGCTCAAGATAAGAATCGATCTGTATACGTTCTGCCTGAGCATGTTTTATAATATTATTGATGATTTCCTGCAATAAACGAAGAATGATCAGGTCCTTATCAGGAGATGTGATCCTCAGATCTACCAATTGGTTATTAACTTTTAGTTCATACGTTCCTGCCTTATTAAGCCAGTTAATTTCCTGATCTATCGCATGGCCAATACCATTTTCTACCAGTTGCTCTCCATGTAAAAGCTTGGCCAGCTCCCTCAATTCTTTAATGGATTTATTAACAAGTGTTAATGAATTATCAATTTTTTTTATGGCTTTTTCCTTATCGTTTAAATTTACAGAGTTTAAGGTGAGTGTGGTAAGACTGAGCAACTGGCCAACATTATCATGTAATTCTGTAGCTATACTTTGCATCGTTTGATCTTGTACTTCAACCCTGGCTTGAAGCATTTCAGACTCAAATTTTTGCTGCATATTCTGCTTTTCCAGAAAATGGTTCTTTTTGTGCCGGTTGTATAATCGGATATAAAGTAGTAGAAATATTGGCATCAAAAGAAAAACAAATGATGCCAGTATTATTAGGGACATGTTTTCCGTTGACGAGCTCTGCATATAAATGAATAGGCCCAAAAGCCATATAAAAAAAGATTTAGTGTTGTATAGATTATTACCCGGGTGTTATATTTTCCTAAGAATTTTTGCTGAATAATATCATCAAAAAAATTGGCAAGTGTACTTCCAAAATAGAATATTAATGTTCCGCCGACCCACCAAAATGCAGGGTGAAACTTTAAATCAATATAATTTTCGTCTTTGAGCAACAAATAAAAATATAATAGGCCATAGATTACAAAAACCACAGAAGCTATACTTATTGTAAAAGCATTGTAAATGTTTATACCATACATAAGAGTAAATATTGTATATATTATGATTGTTGCTACATACGCTGCAGTTAACCAGTACTTTATATTTGCGTATTGTTTTATAAAAGTAAAAAAGCCATAAGTGATGAAAGAAACCTCAAATATTGTATAAATATTGTAAACACATAAATTCGTATGATAGGTTATAGCAAAATACCTTCCAACTATTTCGGTCAACATTACTATGGCCATATAGCATATCGTTATTAGCCAAAATGTTGATTTGTCCTTGGCTAAAAAGTATATTGCACAAATAAGGCACAGCAGTTCTGCATATGAACTGCTGGTTGGGAGAATAAATTTTAAGCTATTTAATATATCAAAATGCGTGGCGGTTTTCGCTGTCATCTATTTAATCATACATTAATGGGCTTTTGTCATCACAAACTTGCGGACATAGTGAGGATCTGTTATAAGGATCAGTAGGTGCCGGAACAGGTCCTCCATAGATATCGTCATTATCTATAAAATAATCTACTCGGGGCTTGCCATCAATTATTTTGGTTACCACAAGAAGTAATGTGTTCATTTCAGCATAATTAGCAGGGATTTTATCACCATATTCAAGTTTGTTGATCTGATCAATGATATCATCAGTATACCTTCCAAAATATATTCTAACGCCATCCCCTCCAAATTCTTCTAATTTTTTTGTTAATGAAGTAATTTGTTCTGCAGGAAACCAGGCTGCTTCGGTAAAAGTACCTTTTTCTGCGTTTTGGCTTTTGCGGAAAGCTGCCGTCATTTGGCTGGCAATACCTACAGGTATTGTATTTGTTGTACTGTTTTTAGCGTCTTTTTCGAACATTATTTGATTGATAAATTAAGAAACTAAATTATGCATTTTTGTTTATTTGGCGCTAAACAATTGATTTAAGTCTATATAATTAGTAAAGTCTTAACTTATAAAAATTACATTGATAAAAAAATAGTTCGCAAAGCTGAGAACTCTTTTTTTTAAAAATAGAGATACCGGAATTCTTATCGGGTGAATACATACAGCCTAGTGCCTAAATAATCATTTTAAGGAATTTGAAAGTGAAAATGTCCTTATCATATTTTGACATACATAATTGAATTTAACAATCCAAAATACCGTAAAAATACCCTCCAATTTAGGGTGTTTTGCATTAACATCAAATTGCGCCCTACCACTATTTTTGGTATGCAATTACAACTAAATATTTTGCGATTGTAAAATAAATACTGTCTATCCCATGAAAACAAACATTTTGGACTTATGTCAAAATAAGTCTGTTTTTTAATAAAGCTTTGATTATTAGTAACATTCACCACTAAATTCTCTCAAAATGATAAATAATATCCTATTGCAGGAAAATCATAGTTCGATTAGCGAAAGGGAAGTTGAAATTGTACACCTGTTATCAATGGGCTACAATAGTAAAGAAATTGGGTCAATGCTTTTTATTAGCGAGCACACGGTTAATACCCACCGAAGAAATATGGTAAGAAAGCTCGATCTTAAAAATTCTTATCAATTAATTGTCTGGGCATTCAAAGAAAAAATATTATCTCTATAAGAGTAAAAGATACATATAACCTCTCAGTCTAAACAACAAAGCCTGCTATTTGATACTAAAGTCAAATTAGCAGGCTTTTCTTTGTAGGTATGTTTTATTTGTGTAATTAATTTATTCTTGAATTCTGTTGGTGATTTAAGGGAGATTACTTTATGCTCTTTTTGGTTACGATAAAATAACCAATGATGAAAAGAACCGAAGCATAAATCAAACTTGTCCATATTTCTTGCGTAAAAACAGGGAAAGCTAACGGATCAGCACCTTTTTTTACTTTCGTTATTCTTAAAGCCAGCGTTGGCAAAGAATAGGGAATAAGGTAAGCGTATTTCCAGCCTACGTTTGCCGTAATAATGCCCATGATGGTGCCAACAAAGCCAATGCCCATGGGTTTAAGGAAATCGCTCCATAATAAACTTAATATAAACTGCAGGGATAAAATGCCTAGAGAAGCTAAAAATAATTTAACGTAGGAGTTAATCAGAATATTTAGTGGGTTATATTGATTAAAATTAAACTTAGGAACCAATATCTGTAATAAATGGCCAAAGGCATAGGTAAGTGTAGCAAATAAGAGCAGGCAGATGAATATTAACAATATAGCATACAGGTATTTTGCAGTATAAATTGAAAATTTATTTAAGGGTTGGGCAAATAACATTTTCCAGGTGTCGTTCTTGTGTTCGATGTTATTGACCGAAAAGGCCATAAATATGACATTGAAGGGCATTATTAAGAATCCCATTACACCGAGTGCTGCGCCACTGTAATGTGCCCATAAGAGCATTGCAGGATAATGGTTGGCGATGATTTTCTCCGCGTCTGAATAAAAACCAAAACTGATTAACCCGCAAATAATAACGGGTAACAATATAGCTGCCCAAAAGGCCAGGGTTTTTCTGGATTTGTAGAATTCTGATACTAATGAAATATAAAGAGCGTGCATATTAATTGGTTTTAGTAATATCCAGGAATAAATTTTCGAGATCTTTTCGTTGCTGATAAAGACTGCTCACCGTAAAACCATTTTGGATCAGTAATGTATTTAGTTCTCCACTTTTTTGCGAAGAAGCAAATGGTATAGTAATTATCTTATCGGTTTTTGATACGATTTCATATCCCTGTTTTACTAATAAGGCGCTTGCATTTTCAATATTGTCAACCTGGATTTCGAGCATGGGTTTGCTCAATAAATGAAGTTCTCCAATCGTACCCTGAAATAATAATTGGCCTTTATTTATAATGCCAACATGGGTTGCTGTTCTTTCTATTTCTGCCAATAAGTGGCTTGAAACCAATATTGTTTTTTGGTGTTTTGTGGCTAAATCGATCATAAGGTTCCGAATCTCGATAATCCCATTTGGATCTAAGCCATTGGTAGGCTCATCCAATAGAAGTAATTCCGGATCTGAAATTAGTGCCTGCGCAATGCCAAGCCTTTGTTTCATGCCTAACGAATATTTGTTGGCTTTTTTATTTGCTGCTTCTGCCAGGCCCACAAGCGACAGCATTTCATCAGCTTTTGATTTTTTAATGCCTAACAAGATACAACGGTTAACCAGATTTTCTTTTCCTGTTAAGTGACCATAAATGGCTGGTTGTTCTACTAAAGCACCTATGCGTTTAAGAATCGCTATACGATTATTGTTTATTTCCTTGCCAAATATAAAAACCTGATCGGATGGCGACTTCAGCAGGTTCAGCAGGATTTTTATAGTGGTTGTTTTGCCAGCCCCATTCGGGCCTAAAAAACCATATATGCTCCCTTTCGGGACTTGTAAGGATAAATCTTTTACTATGGCCTGGTTGCCGAAGTTAAAGTTTAGACCTACGGTTTCGATAGCGTAATTACCCATTATTCCTATTTGAAAATGGCAGTTGCCTGTTTCACAACAGAACCAGATGGTTTTGTTGTTTTTACAGCTATTTCTGCATCATTCTGATTGGTGTTAACGGTAAGCGTTAAAATAATCATCATAAATACAGGTAATAATAAAAGTAAAAATGGCGATGTGTTTGCTAACTTTTTCATGATCGATAGTTTTATTTGAGAGGTTGAGAAAAGACCATCAGTAATTACTGTTTGATTTTTTAAGTTGATTACTGATGATGTTTTCATTTTGTTTTCGTTTTGATGATTCAAAGAAACTCAAGAAAAATAACCTGCTAAAATCTATTATACCAAGTGTTCAAGATTCTAGATCAACAGACATTTTTGGCGTTTGTCGATAAAATTTGCCTATTGGGCCGTTGGTAGAAAAAAAAAGCCCGTTGGTAGATTGTGTAAGTAAATCGATAAAACTTTATTTATTTTGGATGCATGAAAAAAGCGGTTCTAAAATATATATGGGCAGCTGTTATTTCTGGTAAAACAATTTGTAATGAAAGAAGGTAAGGGAGCTTTAATATTGCACAGTATTTTCTGGGCAACTATATTAATAGGTGCAGTTGTTATCGTGATAACAACTGGCTCTGGAATAACGCTGAAGCGGGAGTTCATCTCATTTGGTGTATTTGGAATCCTAAATGTTTCACTTTTCTACATCAACTACATTTTTTTAATTCCTGAACTCATTAAGAGAAGAAAAAAGTATTGGCTTTATGTTTTTGCTTTTTTTCTGATGATTGCAGTTTTTGCCTTAATTAAGACAGTTGTTGCAGTTTTATATCCATCAGATATGATGATGGTGAGAGGTGGAAAGGCAGAATATAATGTGAATGAATATTTTGCAGGTAAAGCTTTTGTTGGCGGCTTTTTTATGATCAGTAGCTGTATTATCAAGTTTACTATTGATTGGTTTGGAAGCGAAAGGATTCAGCGTAATTTAGAAAGTGAGCGTCGCGAAATGGAACTTCAGTTTTTAAAATCGCAGTTAAACCCTCATTTTCTTTTTAATTCGCTTAACAATATCTATTCGCTGGCTTATCAGAAATCAGATAAAACAGCCGATGCCATTATGAAGCTCTCAGAAATTATGCGCTACATGATTTACGAAAGCAACACGCCAACCGTAGCGTTAAGTAAGGAGGTAGATTATTTAACCAGTTATATCGAACTGCAAAAAATTAGGTTTAAAGATGGGGCCTATATAGAGCTTACCTTAAACGGCGAAATTGATAATCAAAAAATTGTTCCTCTAATGTTGATTTCGTTTGTAGAAAATGCATTTAAGCATGGCGTAGTAACTGATCCTGCAGAACCAGTTAAAATCAATATCATTGCCAATCAGAAAATTTTGCATTTTAGTGTAGTGAATAAAAAGAACCAGCAGAATAAAGATGCACAGGGAGGAGTTGGTTTAACCAATGTAGAACGGCGGTTACAATTGGTTTATCCTGATAGATATAAATTAAATGTTGTAAATTCGGCTACTCATTATACCTGTGAACTGATGATTGACATATAATCCGATAACTAACCATAAACCGGATAATAAATCATTAATTAAATAATAACCTAAAATGAACTTAAACTGTATTGTTGTTGATGATGAGCCTCTAGCGCTTGATATTTTACAGGATTATATATCTAAAGTACCTTTTTTAACTATGGTTAAAAGATGCGAAAACCCTATTGAAGCTTTGCAGATTGTTCAGGGCGGAGGGATTGATCTTGTGTTTTTAGATATTCAGATGCCTGAGTTAACCGGAATCCAGTTTTTAAAAATTGCCGGCAATAAATGCCACTACATATTAACTACCGCTTACCCGCAGTACGCTTTAGAAAGTTACGACCTGAATGTTTCTGATTACCTGTTAAAGCCAATTGCATTCGACCGTTTTTATAAAGCGGTAGAAAAAGTTCACAATCAGGTAAAGCCGGTTGAAACGCCTGCCAGTGTGGCCCAGCCGATTATTACGCCAGCACCATTTTCAGGTGCACCAAACCCGGTTCAGGATTATATTTTTGTAAAAACGGAACATAAGATTCAAAAAATCTATCTGCACGATATTTTATTCATAGAAGGCTTAAAAGATTACATTTCGATATTTACAAAGGACGAACGTGTAATTACGCTTCAGAGCATGAAGAAGATGGAAGAAGCTTTGCCTCAAAGTCAGTTTATCCGGGTGCATAAATCTTATATTGTGGCGGTTGATAAGATTGAAAGTATTGAGCGTAGCCGCATTACCATTAACCAAAAAATTATCCCGGTTGGAGATACTTACCGCGATGAATTTTTCAGGGTGATTGGGAACAAAAATATTTAGAGCGATTGGCTTTAGGCGTCTAGCGCTTAACCGGTTAACCACTGTGTTGCGACGAATTTCACAGAAACAACGAATATTTTACGAGAATCTGTTTAGATAGATCTCTCCATTTCGCTGCGCTATAGTCGAGATGACGACCGTTCTATGGAATTCTATCTATGGTAGCGGAGTCGAAGAATACTTAAGGTGATTAATAAAATTACAAACTAGCAGGCTGCGGCATCGGCTGACCTAGAACTTTCCTGATCTCGTTTTCTACTTCCAAAGTAATATCATTTGCAGTTTTTGCGCCAGGTTCTATTGGCTTTAAAACCGTCCATTTTAAGGCATTTCCTGTGGTTAACGGAAACATACCAAAGCGGACAATTTTCCACGAATTTTCTATGGCCACCGGAACCACTAAAGCATTAGGTACAACTTTTAATATGGTAGCAATACCGCCAAATTGGAAAGTTTTTAACTGACCATCTTTTGCCCGGGTTCCCTCCGGGAAAATAACAGTACTCCAGTTATTCTCTTTCATTCTGCGGCCAAGCTTGATGATTTCAGAGATGGCCTGTTTGTTGTCTTTCCTGTTGATGTTTGCACCGCCACCTAAACGCAGGTTAATGGATATTGACGGAATGCCTTTGGTAAGCTCAATTTTAGAGATGAATTTTGCACTGTGTTTTCTTAAAAACCAAATTAACGAAGGGATATCGTACATGCTCTGGTGGTTCGCGGCAAATATAATTGGTCTATCTGTTGGTAAATCGTATTCATTTTTAAAACTGATTGAATTGAATAAAAAGACCTGGCAGTAGGTTAGGAAAAAGTTAAGGATATCTACCGAAACTTTATGCGCTTTATAGCCAAAAAGCTTAAAACAAAGCCATTGTATAGGGTGGAATATACAAAGGGTTAAACCAAAGAAAATATAAAAAACAGGGCTTAAAATATAGCCGAAAAGCTTGCTCATCTGGTTGATTTAATAGAGGGCAAAGATAATAATAAATTATTCTGGTTCTTTGAAGATGTATCTTTCTTCGTATTCAATCTCAAACGTTTTTAAGAAACGGGTGTACTCCTGTAAAAAGTTCTCCTTTTTATGGTGCTGTTCCTGATTTTGAATGTATTGGATGACCTGTTGAATATGGCTTTTCGAATATGAAAATGCACCATAACCTTCTTGCCAGGCAAATTTTGTTTTACAAAATCGCTGGTCATTAATCCATTTAGAACTTTCTGTCTTTACATTTTGAATCAGGCTAGAAATAGACTGATGTGGCCGCATACCAATAAAAATGTGAATATGATCGGGCATACAATTAGTCTGTATCATTTTATGGTTATTTGCCTGAAATATTCCTGTGAGATATTTTAATAGCCTTTATTTCCATTCCAGATGAATTAATGAAGCACGAAATTTAACTGCAAAAACAAACTGAATGTGTAATTGGGTATAGGTATTTGGCATAGCCTTCTAAATTTAAATCATAATCAAACGTTCCTACGGAACGAAAATTGCCGTCTGCAATTTCTACCGAGGAAATGTCCATACTGGACATTATTAATTTTAGGATGATTTAATATTTAGGGATTGCACTAGCAATTTAAAACAAATGGCTCTATAGGACAAGTGCTGATGCAATATTTTTAGGTGTTAGGAGAATTTTTATAAGAACCCACTGTTAAAAAAAATAATAAGCCGACATCCCTCTGGGACACCATTAGTTTTTTGGGTGATTAATATTTAGGGTTTGTTTCAGCAATTTAATATAAATAATTTTAATATTTAATCAATGCAATGTCCCATCGGGACATATGCCCGGTAGAAAAAGTATATAATATTTTTATGTTCCGTTAGGAACATTTGGTGGTTCCCCCGGTTACAATTCGCCATTCATTATCATCAGTTTGGCTTTTAAGATTGCGGCTACGCTCATCGAATCAGTAATTTCTCCATTTTGTACCATTTGATAAGCGTCATTAAAGGACAATTTTTTTACCACAAGTTGTTCCGTTTCTTCTGGCATAGCGATACCTTGAATTAAACCAGTAGCAACATAGATTATGCTCAGTTCATCGCTCACAGAATTGGATAAGTGCATTCTTTGTATCTCTTTCCAGTTTCTGGCACTCATACCCGTTTCTTCCAGTAATTCTCTTCTTGCACTTTCTAATGGCGCTTCATGGAATGGTCCTCCGCCTTCGGGAATTTCCCAGCTGTAGGCATTTAGGGCGTACCGATATTGGCCAACCAGCCAGGTATTGTATTTTTCATCCAAAGGAAGAATTCCGATGGCCAAATTCTTAAAATGAACGGTACCATAAATTCCTTGCCCACCAGATGGATTAATGACCTGGTGTTCGGTTAAACGAATCCAGTTATTATCGTATTTTACCTCACTTTCCAGCGTTTTCCAGGGGTTAGTTTCTTCCATGGTGCAAGATAATAACTTACTATGGTTTTTAAGGAAGGAGAAAATGTAGAACAAAAAAAGGTGCTTAGATTTTTTTCTAAGCACCCTTGGTTAAATTAGAATGATCCTTCATCAGGACGGTTGTCCTGATCTTCTTTTTTCTTTTTATTAGTACCGGTAAATGTGGTTTTTCCAAAGCGGTAAGAGAAAGTTAAATTCCCCATTGTTCCTTGAAACTGGCGTTCAAAATCAACAATTGTGGCTCTGTCTTCGGTGGTCATGCTCCATCTTCTGGTATTAAAGACATCTCTGACATTGAAACTTAAAGATGCTTTTTTGTTAGGGAAATCGTATTTGGCTCCCCCGTCAATCCCATACATCGCATTACGTTTTCCCTGTGCCATCACTTCTGGTGCCCTATAGTCGCCGCGCACCTGTAAAGATAAACTCTTAACTACCGTTAAATTTCCGGTCAGGTTGGCGTTCCAGCTAAAGCCACTGCTTGATGGAATGTCAAATCGTGCATCACCAGCAAACTTTGCCTGGTACAAGTTTACGTTTGTGGTAAAGTTTAAAGCTTTAATCAGGTCAAAGCGGCCAATTAATTCTAAACCGCTATTAATCTGGTTTGTTAAATTTTGAGGGGTTGAGGTAATAATCCCATTAACTGGTGTACTTCTTACGCGTTGGATTACATCATTGGTCTGACGGAAATACAAGCTTGAAGTTAAGGTTACTTTTTTCCAGTACTTGCTATAACCCAACTCAAAAGAGTGTACATCCTCAGGTAATAAATTAGGGTTACCGCCTCTGTAGTTTAAGGGGTCAGAAACATCCAAAAATGGATTGGTATCCCATGGACGTGGTCGGTTTACACGACGGGTATAACTCAGTTGAATCTGGTTATCGCCCTTTAGTTTCTGTGTTAAGAATACGCTTGGGTATATCCTTTTGTAATGAATGTTTCCTTCGGCAGTGGTTAATACATTATTCGTATAACCTTCTAAATGTGTATCTAAACGTGCATCTTCTCCCCTTAAACCTATTTGATAACCAAAATCTTTAATCTGGTTCTGGTAATTGAAATACAGGGCATGCACCTGATCTTTACTATCAAAACCATTAATCAACTTGTTGTTGCTGATGTAGATAGTGCTGTTGGTTAGGATCGAATCTGCATATTGATCATTTTTCCCTAAGCGGATCTGGCTGCGGTAACCTACTTCAATTTTACCCGCTTTACCTACTGGCAGGGCATAATCTGTCTGAATATTATAGTTGGTGTTATTACCTGTATTAAATACACGCTGTAAACTTAAGGTTTCGTCAATGGGTACACCATTGCGGTTAGTAGTATTGGTGCTGTAATATTGATCGTTATTATTGGTGCCATACGAGTAACCGAAGTTAAAAGTTAACTCCTCTTTCGGTTTCTTAAACTTCTGCACATAATCCAAATTAGCATCATAACTACTGCCATAACCATCAGTATTGTTGGTTCTGGTACTTAACAAAACAGGAGATTGATTGATGTTCAACTGTCTGATATTAAGCAAGTCATTGCGTTCATTTTCCCTTGAATTGAAACCGCCAGATAAGCTGATTACACTTTTAGGTGCTAAATAATAGTCAATACCCGCTTTGGCATTATGTCCTTTATCTAATGATTTTGAAACGGTATTCTGATTGGCAAATCGTGTTACAAGTGTATCTGGCTTATAAAAAATATCCTGAAAACCACCACCCACGCGGTTTCCATAACGGTAGCCATAGTTTCCATAAATGTTTACTTTACTGTTTTGAAAACTTAAGTTGGTATTGGCATTATAATTATCACGGTTACCTGCTGTTAAAGCAAGTGAACCATTAAATCCAAGTTTTGTATTTTTCTTAAGTACAATGTTAATGATACCTGATTGGCCTTCAGCATCGTATTTTGCTGATGGATTGGTAATTACTTCAACACTTTCGATGGAACTGGCAGGAATGGATTGAAGAATCTGTGCTACATTACCACCGGCAATTAAAGATGGCTTTCCGTCAATTAATACTTTAACACCCGCAGAGCCGCGTAAACTCACATTGCCATCCATATCGGTAGAAACGGAAGGGATATTCTGCAATAAATCGCCAGCAGAACCCCCTTCGCTGATTACACTCTGATCTACTGCGAAAATCTTTTTATCAATGCCCATTTGCATACCCTGTTTCTGGCCGGTCACGGTAATTTCGCTTAATACATTACCTTTTGCCGCATTCATTTTAATGTCGCCAAAATTTAAGGTACCCGTACTTGCGGTAATCGTTACATTGTCCCTAACCATGGTTTGGTAACCAACGAAGCTGATTTTAAAGGTAAAAGTCCCTGTAGGGATTTCTGTCATTACAAATGCACCATTCACATCTGTTTGAATTATTTTGGCATTTTTTGCTGTGGCTTTATTGATTAAGACTGCCGTTGCAAAAGGAATGGTTTCTTGTGTTTTGGCATCTTTGAGTACTCCGGTAATTTTTGCTTTTCCGCCTGTTTGTGCAAAAAGACTAAATGAAAAGGTGAGCAGTAATAGGATAATCTGTATTGTTCTGTATTGAAATAGTTTCATTAAAAATTAAATTTCGTGTGTTTTTATAAAGGGAGACAAAGTAACGGCAAGTAAGTTTAATAAATGGGCCGTAACTATTTTATTACAGCCATTTTATAGTAATATTTTTGTGGGCTAATTTACAGTTTGCAGTTCGTAAATAGCAGTTTTCAGTTTTGCCAGCAGCAATGATAGAATATTACAATTGATCAATCTGTAAAATGTTACTTTTGCTTATTATGAAAAGGATATTAATTGTTGATGACCTGCATCCTGTATTTAAAGAACAGGCAACTGCGATGGGTTACCAGGTTGATGATGAACCGCAGATTACGCGTCAACAAACTTTAGATAAAATAAAAGACTATACTGGTATTGCCGTAAGGACGAAATTTAGGATAGATGCCGAAATTTTTGCTGCCGCTCCAAATTTAAAGTTTGTAGCCAGGGCAGGGGCTGGTTTGGATAATATTGATGAGAAAATCGCCTTTGAAAGAAATATAGAGCTGATTAATGCACCCGAAGGCAATTGTGATGCTGTTGGTGAACATGCCACCGGCTTGCTTTTATCTTTGATGAATAACTTCCGCAGGGCGGATATGGAAATCAGAAATGGTGTTTGGGACCGTGAAGGGAACCGCGGTTACGAACTGAAAGGCAAAAAGGTTGGCATTATTGGTTATGGTTTTATGGGACAGAGTTTTGCGAAAAAACTGGCTGGTTTCGAAGTGGATGTAATGGCTTATGATAAATATAAAACAGGTTTTAGCGATGCTTTTGCCCGTGAGGTGAGTATGGAAGAAATTGTAAAATACAGTGATGTGCTGAGCTTACATATTCCATTAACGGCCGAAACGAAGCAAATGATGGATGAAGAATATTTTTTTCATTTTAAAAAGCCGATTTTCTTTATCAATACGGCCCGCGGCGAAATTGTAAATACACCTGCGGTGCTAAATGCCATAAAAAGCGGCAAGATTTTGGGCGCAGGTTTAGATGTTTTACAAACTGAGAAATTTCCTGCTTTGGGTGAACAGCCCTGGTATGATGAATTAAAAAATAACGAAAAAGTGATTTTAACGCCACATGTGGGTGGCTGGACGTTTGATTCGTATCGTAAGATTTCGGAAGTTTTAGCGGATAAACTGCGTAAGATTTAGTCTCTGTATGGCAAATCAAGCTATTAATTCAAGAGATTATATTAAAAGTATCGATTTCGAATATGTTGAAACCTATTCCTTTCAGCTAAATACTTATTACTTTGAAACGAATAGAAATTCTGATACAATATCCTGGCATGATCAACGTATTACTGGTCCGGATAAAAAAATAAATCCTTCTTCAAGAAAAATTAGTTCATTTCAATGTGCTGATGCTGAGGGAATCACATTGATTCGAATTTTGGAAATCGACGTTGCGAATATGCCTGCATGGATGTGTGCGCCTATTTACAGGGATGCTATCGTATTTTACAATAAAGATCGTGAAGTTGTTTCCGCACTTAATATATGTTTTGAATGTTTGTATATGGAAAACAATATGGGAATTAATATTGAAGCAGACGAAAGTACATATGATCTGCTTAAATCATTCTTGATTTCAAAAGGACACGAAATCAGCTCATAATTTTACAGAAAGATAAATACCTTACTGGGGTCGAAAATCTTTAAGGTTACCTAAAGACTTCCTGAAGTTCTTTTGCGTATGGGCTGGGTAAGCCTTTGTTAGCTAAACCTGATAGAACGGAAAGCCCACAGCGCAGCGAGGACTTGGAGAGATAGCAGGACTTTCGGGACCGAAGCACTGCCGAACCCTCATTTTCAAAATTAATTATTTATCTTTTTAGCCATTGGTACATCTAAGCGATAAAACCCGATGGTTTCAAAAAAGTAATTTTATTTTCTTAAATTGGCAATACAATCTAACCAATTTTATCATGCCGAAAGATCACTTATATTCAACCACAGTTACCTGGACGGGCAATAAAGGCTCGGGCACAATGGATTACCGTTCGTACGATCGCGATTATATTATTTCAGTAAAAGGCAAGGCGGATATTTCGGGATCATCAGATTCTGCCTTTTTGGGCGATAAATCTAAATATAACCCTGAAGACCTCTTATTGGCCTCGATTTCCAGCTGTCACATGCTCTGGTATTTACATTTATGCTCTAAAAACGAAATCGTAGTGATCGATTATAAAGATGAGGCAGTAGGTACAATGGAAGAATTGGCTGATGGAAGCGGAAGATTTAGAGAAGTTACCCTTCACCCCCAGGTTTTAATAGCTGATAAGGCACATTACGAACTTGCAGCATCTCTGCATCACGAAGCCAATAAAATGTGTTTTATTGCCAATTCACTAAATTTTCCGGTTAAACACGAGCCAGCTCTCAGTTATTAGTTTTCAGTTCTCAGTCAACAATTTCAGTTGGCAGCTTATATCTAACTGCCAACTGAAAATTGCCAACTTTGACCTGAATTATTTTACCTCATAAATGTTATCCCCTGGTGTAGCATCTACATAAATGCCGTTATCCAAACTGATTGACGTTATTTTTTTAGTGGTATTAATCGTGATATTAACTTCTTTTTGATTTGCTTTCCAAACCGCTGGTGTTTGGTGTATGGTCTCAACTTTTCCATCAGCATAAGTGACTACCACATCAAAAGGAATTGCAAAACCTCCAACATTTTTAACAGCTAACGTAGATTTTCCTTTTGCAGGTGTTAATTTGGCGATCGCTAAATCAAGATAGTTGTTGGTAAAGAACCAGTTTTGGAAAAACCAGTTTAAATTCTGACCGGAACCTGCATTCATCGAATTAAAATAATCCCATGGAATTGGATGCTTGCCATTCCAGTTGCTCATATAAGTATGTAGTGCTTTCTTGAATAAGTCATCTCCAAGCATATCTTTTAAAGCCAAATATGATAAAGACGCTTTTCCATAAGCGTTGTTCCCATAACCAGCTCCTGAAACCTGATCGGACATTGAAATTACCGGTTGATCTTCTTCAGTAGATTTATCGTTAATGTATTGATCAACTCTAAATTTCTTGTAAAAATCATCAGCAGCTTGTTTGCCATGCTCGGCAATACCAATTAAATATTCGAATGTAGTGGCCCAACCTTCATCCATATAAGCATAACGGGTTTCGTTAATGCCCATGTAAAAAGGAAAGTAAGTATGTGCCACTTCGTGGTCTTGAACCAACTGTGCAAAAACAGGATCTCCAAACTGCGAATCGTTTACCATCATTGGGTATTCCATATCGGCAAAACCCTGAAAAGCAATGGTTTTTACATAAGGATAGGGGATACCCGGCCAATTATTCGAGAACCAGTCTAAAGCATTGAGATTGTATTTAACCGAGTTAACAAAGTCTTTTCCGGTGATTGGATTATATGCCGCCTGAGCGCTCGATCTGCGGTTGGTCTTTTTATCTACAATTACACTAGCGCCATCCCAAACATAGTGGTTGCTGAGTGCAAAAGTAACATCGGTAATGTGGTTTACCGCGAACTTCCAGGTATTCCAGTCTTTTTGCTGGGTTACTTTACCACCCTTCATTTCCTGCTCGGTAGCAATGTGGATTACTTCATCACCGGTATATGATTTCTTTAAACGCGCAGAAATTTCAGGTTGCAATACCTCATCCGGGTTAAGGAAATCGCCTGTGGCATATACCACATAATTTTTAGGCGCTTTGATCGAAAATTCGTAATCGTTAAAATCGTTATAAAACTCGGCTCTATCCGTATGCGGAATGCGGTCCCAGCCATTATAATCATCATAAACCGAAATGCGGGGATAGCTGTAAGCTACAAAAAACGAGTTGGGATCAATCTGCCCCTCGCGTCCACTTTCTTTTGATAATGGGTAATCCCACTCTATTTTAACTGTAATTTTCGATTTTGGTAATAAAGGTTTCTTTAGCGGTACATTACCTACTGTTCCCCAGCTTTTGCTATCCACTTTATAAGTTTCGCCATCTACCGATAAAGCGATAATATTTAAACCCGTACTCAAAAAGTCTTCACTTACGGCTCCACTTCTTGGTGAAGTTGGTTTATGCAGGTTGTTTACAAAGCGGATGGCCAGGTTTTTTAAGGTATCGGAACTGTTGTTACTGTACAAAATTTCTTCTTTACCACTCACCACTTTGGTTTCGGCATCTACCTTAATATCCATATTGTATTTACCGTGGTTTTGCCAATAATTTGGACCAGGTTTTCCATTCATTGAGCGTGTACCCTTGGCGTATGCCGCTTTGATATTCCGGGGCATATAAAGCTCCTGGGCCGAAGCCATATAAACGCCCAAACTGAGGAGCAGGGCGATAGGAAATAACTTTTTCATTTTTTAAGAATAATTTAAGCTAAATTAAAACTAATGATTGAATTAGAAAATGATTGAGTGAGAGAATGATAGATTTTTGAATGAGTGTATGATTGAATGTTACATTTCTGGTGGGTCTTACCTCTCCTATAAGCCGATTGATGTAAAAAAAAGATCCTGAAATCTAAAAATCCGTTAAATCTTAATCTTTTATTTGCTTTTGTAATTTCCAGATTTTATCTTCGTTATAATTGAAGCAAGACTATGTAGCAAACCAACTATATAGTCTTGTTTGTTTTTTATAGCGTTTGAATAAAATTAATAGAGCAATGACAGAGGTAACATACTACACCCAAGAGGGGTTAGATAAATTAAAAGAGGAAGTTCATTATTTAACAACCACCGGTCGTCAGCTAATATCTAAAGCAATTGCAGAAGCAAGGGATAAAGGTGATTTATCGGAGAATGCAGAATACGATGCTGCTAAAGAAGCGCAAGGTTTGCATGAAGCAAAAATAGCGAAATTAAAAAATACGCTGGCAAATGCACGTTTAATTGATGAGTCTAAATTAGACTTATCGAAAGTATTAGCATTATCCATTGTAAAAATAAAAAATGTTAAAAACGGTGCAACCATGACTTACCAGTTGGTAGCAGAAAGTGAAGCTGATTTAAAAACCGGAAAAATTTCTGTTAAATCGCCGATTGCGCAAGGTTTATTAGGTAAATCGGTAGGTGAGTTTGCCGAAATTGAAGTACCTGCAGGTAAAATGCAGTTTGAAGTGCTCGAAATTTCGAGATAAGCGAATAGCGTTTGGCAGTCGGCGTTTATTAAGGGCCTATCGCCAAATGCTTAACCCTAAACCTCACCCCCTAAACCCTATACCTCAAATGACTGTCTTTTCAAAAATCGTTGCAGGCGAAATCCCTGCACATGTTGTAGCCGAAACCGTAGAATATTTAGCCTTTTTAGATGTTCAGCCGTTAACTGCAGGGCATGTATTGGTGATCCCTAAGATTGAAACCGACTATATCTTCGATATGGATGAGGATTTATATGTTGGTTTGTGGATGTTCGCTAAGATTGTAGCCAAAGGTGTAAAAATTGCTTTCCCTTGTAAAAAGGTAGGTGTTTCGGTAATCGGATTGGAAGTTCCGCACGCACATATCCATTTAATACCGATGAATAGTGTAAGCGATATGAACTTTAGCAAAGAAAAATTAAAGCCTACCCATGAAGAATTGGCTGAGGCTGCTGAGAAAATTAAGCAGGCTTTATTAACTGTATAAAAAAGGCCGGCTGCGAAAACACAGCCGACCGTCCTAACCCGCCTAACCCAAATATTTTTATTGTGCCGGGGCAACAGTAGCATTTAGTTGTAATACCGGCCAAGTTAAACCTGGCCCTCTTCCGATTACTATGCCCAGGTTGTCTCCTCTTTTTACATCTGAGATCCAGTAGTATAATGGCCATCCTTTATAGGTTAACTGTTTTTTGTTAATTGTGGCTACAGTAATTACACCAACATCCGTTTTTGTTACCGCAGAAGGTACGTTAAGCACTTCAGATTCATACACTGGCCAAATACCTTCTTGTGTTACACTCTTGGTGTATGTGTTTACACCATTTTTGTCTGGCGCAAAAGCATACAAAGTACGTCCTTTGCTGTCAGTTAAGTAAATGGTTTTGCCATCGCCTACAGCATAAGTACTGGTGTAATTGATACTGTTTCCCGTTAATTGTGCATTAGCCAGCATTAAAGAATAATCGGGCTTGGCTACAAACCATATTCCACCAACACCATCCCCCTTAATATCACCTTTTGCAGCATCGCCGGCAAAATAATAAAGTGGATAACCGCGATAAGTACTCTGTTTACGGCCATCGGCACGGGTAACTTCACCAACTTCGGCTTTGTTCAGGTTTAAATCTGTACTGGCATCTGCAGAATAATAAAGTGGCCAGGTGGTTTCGCAACCATCTGTACAGGTTGGTGCACCTGCAGCATCATTTGCGAAAAAGTATAAGGTTTTGCCGTCTTTATCGGTTAATACTGATCCGAATTTGGCGTTTGTTGCCAATTGGATACCTTTTTTGTTATTACCGATGGGTGTAGGGTCTTCTGAACTATTTTTTTTGCAGGCTATAAATACCATGGCTATACATACTAGCGCCAATAGATTCTTTTTTAAGTAGATTAGCATAAGATTTTTGTTTTAGTTTTAACTTTAATAAAAATTGATATGCTGCTATTACGCCCCCAAGTTGTAAATGGTTGCTTGTAGAATGGATATTTTCGACCAAAAACGAACGAAATAAAATATTTTTTAAAAATAAATTTTTAAGGCAACCTTTTGTTATCCCTTGCCGTAATGTGTGTTGAAAGGAGAACTTGTGACCGCTACCCGCGATAGTGAAGAAATTATACAAAAGTATATTCAGGGCTGCATTAGAAATGAAAGAGATAGTCAAAAAGCGCTATACAAACATTTCTATAGCTTTGCTATGGGTATATGTTTACGTTACGCACACGACAGGTTGGATGCTGCAGGGATACTGAACGATGGATTTTTTAAAGCCTTTAAAAATATAGCCAAATATGAAAATTCTAAGGCGTTTATGCCCTGGCTTGGACGGATTATAACCAATACCGCTATCGATTATTACCGGGCCAATCTAAAATTTGCTGATCATGTAGATATTCTTGATCATGAAAATATTGCACAGGTAAGTTCTGTATATGATAAGTTAGCTTATCACGATTTATTGGCAATGGTACAAAAGCTGAGCCCGGGTTACCGTACCGTTTTTAACCTCTTTGCCATTGACGGATATACGCATGAAGAAATTGCTGAAATGCTTGGGATATCGATAGGTACATCAAAATCGAACCTGTTTAAGGCCAGGCAGAAATTACAGGAAATGTTAAAAGCTACTGATGCGAAAACTTACCAGGTGAGGAGTTCGGGCGTAGATAAAAACCTTTTACAGATAAGGTTAAACACAAATATGCAATGAAAGAGGGAAAAGATATAGATAAATTATTTAAAGATGGATTGGGAAACCCCGACCTGCCTTTTAATGATTTAGATTGGGATAATCTGGAGGAGAGATTGCATCCAACACCAAAAAGGAGGATTGTGCCCTTATTTTGGCTTACCGCTGCAGCTGGAATCGCAGCAATATTATTGATCGTATTTTTATTGGTAAAACCATCAAACCATAAAACAGATGTTAATGCGGTGGTAAAAACCGATAAGGAGGATCAAAACCAAACTAAAGCACAATATGATACCGGTGCATTAACTGACGTACCTGCTAAGCAAATCGTTCCTGATGTAAATGCAGATTCAAATTTGTTCGCTATAAAGCAAAGGAATACAGGAGAACGTGGAAAACAGCAACAAAAAAATAATACAGAAATTGAGCAAAAACTGATTGAGAACGGAATCAATAATGCCAATACATTGGCTAACCTGATATATCAACCAACATTAAACTCAGCAAATAATCCTATCGCATTTAAAGATCAGAAAATGACGGTTAACGTTGCCGTTGGTAAGCCTGAACGCATAAAACCGCCGGTTGTGAAACAAAAATCGAGATTTGTATTGAGTATTTTAGCTGCACCTGATTTAACCAGTGTTCAGAAATCCGGGACAAGCAATTTAAGTGGTGGCTTTGGAGTAGAGGCTACTTATATGATTACTAAAAAATTGAGTGTGAGCACCGGAGCGTCTTACGCCAAGAAAATTTACGATTCAGATTTTAGTTTATACAAGCCCAACACCAGTTACGTTTTTAATGTGGCCCCATCAAAAATCCATGCCAATTGCGATGTAATCGACATTCCTTTAAACGTAAATTATAAGGTTTTTGGAAATAGCAGAAATTCAGTTTCAGTGAGTACCGGGCTTTCGAGTTATATCATGTTAAAGGAACAGTATACCTACTCTTACAATGGTACGTATCAAGGTCCTCAAAATTTCGAAGTAAGAAACGAGAACCAACATTATTTAGGTATTGCCAATGTTGGGGTAGAATTTCAACATAAAATAAACAATAATTTAAGTATTAGTGCTAAACCTTTCATGAAAATCCCATTAACCGACATTGGTTATGGCAATTCAAAACTATCCTCAACAGGTGTAGCAGTTTCGGTAAATATGAACTTATTTAAGAAAAATTAATGTTTAATATTTTTAATCGGGTCGGGTAAAGGTACAAAACCTGTTTCTCCGGGAACAGGCTTAAAGCTTTGTTCTAACCATTTTTGCTTTGCTTTTTCGATGAGTTCTCTATCCGAGGCCACAAAATTCCAGTAAATGAAGCGCTCTTCAGGGAAAGGCTCGCCGCCAAAAATGTAAACCGTAGTATTGGCGTGCATGGTGAATTCGCAGAGTTTGGCATCGTTAGCAATTAAAATCTGGCGGGGTTCGAAAATATGGCCGTCACTTTCTATTGCTCCTTCTAAAATATACAAGGCACTCTCTCCGAAAAGATAATCGCCAATATTTACTTTATTACGATTTGTGCTTTTCAACTCTAGAAAATACAGCGGACTGTAGATGGGTACGGGTGATTTTCGTCCGAAAGCTTCTCCGGCGATTAATTTAATGGCAACGCCATCTTGCTCCCATGAAGGGATATCGGCACTATCTACGTGAAAAAATTCCGGGTCCATTTGTTCCAGCGCTTTTGGCAAAGCCACCCAGATCTGTAAGCCATGGAGCATTTTATCGGTATGACGAAGGTATTCAGGAGTTCTTTCTGAATGTACAATGCCGCTGCCTGATGTCATCCAGTTTACCTGCCCGGGTTTGATTACCACATCAGAGCCAAGACTGTCTTTATGGGTAATTTCTCCTTCGAACAAAAAAGTTAGGGTAGAAAGTCCAATATGCGGATGCGGCGGAACATCAAGATTTTCGTGATCGCTCATCGCTGCCGGCCCCATGTGGTCGATAAAAGAGAAAGGACCAACCATGCGTTTCTCTCTGAAAGGCAAAAGTCTGCCAACCATAAAATTGCCAATATTTGCGGGCCTTTCTTCGATAATGAGTTTAATGTTCGACATCTGGAGATCAATTTTAAAGAGGTGAATTTAAGGAAAAAGGCTGGGATTTAAATTGAAATTCTATTCGTCACATTATTTCGAGTGAGTGCAACGGAGTCTGGAAACCTATAAGAACGGTATTTGGAAATGTGGATTCCGAAAGAAATGAATAATGATTGCATACGTGTCAGATGGTAACATCTAACTCCACAGAAAGATAGATCTCTCCATTTCACTGCATTTCAGTCGAGATGACGAAACCTAATTATCAAGAAGAAGACCTGTTTTGTTTTGGAAAGCAATTACAGAAGCTTTTGGGTTATTGTAGTCCCGCTCCGCTTCTGCCAATTTGAAGGAATTGGCATCCCGCTTTAATCGGGTTTAGTTGGACCCGGTATTGCTACTGTCAGAGGTCAAATAAACCCGACCGCCAGCGTTATTCCGACTTTTTCAGTCGGGATTAAGCGAAGGGCGGGGCTGGAGCAACCGAAGCATTGCAGGTACTGCTTTAATAAACATAGAGAAAAAATCTATTCATTTATCATATAACTTACGAAATTTCTCTTTCGTTGCTGAAAAAGGCTGCTCGTAATGATGGATTAGCCGAAAATGCAACTAACTCCGTGATTTCTGCGTTTTCCGTGGCAAAAATTCTGATGTCAGATGGTAACATCTGATATCACCAACAAAAAAGCATCTCAAAAGAGATGCTTTTAAATTAAAAAGAAAAATAAGGATATTTATTTATACTAACTGCATTAAAGCCTCTTTGCTAAAGCCTTTCAATTCTTCCATGCGGTTATGTTTAATTTTTTCTACCCAGTTTGGATCTGCTAAAAGCGGTCGACCAACGGCTACTAAATCGAAGTCGCCCCGGTCCATTCTACGTACCAGTTCGTCTAATGAGCTAGGTTGTGAACTTTGACCTGCGAAAGCACCAAAGAAATCGCCATCCAAGCCAACAGAACCTACTGAAATAGTTGCTTTTCCGGTTACTTTTTTCGCCCAACCTGCAAAGTTCAAATCAGAACCTTCAAACTCAGGCTCCCAGAAACGACGTTGCGAACAATGAAAAATATCAATTCCGGCTTCGGCCAATGGTGCTAACCATTGTTCCATTTCCTGCTCGTTTTTAGCCAATTTGAAATCATAGGCAGCAGGTTTGAATTGTGATAAACGGATAATTAAGGCGAAATCTTCACCAACCCTTTTCCGTACCTCTGTAATTACTTCAACAGCAAAACGGGTACGCTCGGCTAAGGTTTTGCCTCCATAAATATCGGTGCGGTTATTTGTACCATCCCAAAAAAACTGATCGATCAGATATTGGTGTGCACCATGTATTTCAACCGTATCGAAACCCAAAGCTTTGGCATCAGCCGCCGCCTGACCAAAAGCAGCAATGGTATCAGCAATTGCTGCATCTGTCATAGGTACACCGTTTTCGAAACCAGGTTTGTTAAAACTTGATGGACCTTCGAAAGGTGTATCTGGTAACCAGCCTGATGCGTGGTTTTCCATAATTCCCTGGTGCCAGATCTGTGGGCCCATTTGCCCGCCGGCCTGGTGAACGTCATTAATTACCTGCTGCCATCCCGCCAAAGCTTCGGTACCATAAAAATGTGGAATGTTTGGATCTGCGGAAGAAGATGGGCGGTTAATTACAGTACCTTCTGACAAAATTAAGCCTACTTCGCCAGCGGCTCTTTTTGCATAATAGGCTGCAACTTCGGGTGTTGGCACTCCGCCTGGAGAGAAAGATCTCGTCATTGGTGCCATTACAATCCTGTTTTTTGTATTTAATGTTTTAAGGCTAAAGGGCCTGAATAAACTATCTGTGTTCATATATTTCTAAATTATAATTCGGTATTGATGATTTCGCTTAATTTTTTTAAGCCTTTTTTATTGCGTTTGTAATAAGTCCATTGGCCCAGGCGGGTAGAGCTGATTAAATCAGAACGCTGTAAAATAGACAGGTATTCGGAGATGGTACTTTGTGATAAACCACTTTTAATCTGGATCTGCCCAACGCAAACACCAACGTTTTCAAAATCGGCATTTGGCTGTTCCGGAAAGTTTAACTCGGGCTCTTTTAGCCAACCTAAAATCTGTAAACGTGTTTTGTTCGAAAGGGCTTTAAATATTTCTACCTGATCCATGACACAAAGGTATATCGACTTTTCCCGATATGCCAATTAAAAAAATAAAGTTTACAATTGGATGTAAAACTTGAAGATGGGTAAAAATGAGTTATGATATGAGCTGAAAAGATTCTTCTTTGCACTATTATTGACTGATTTAGAGAACAGTCTTCATTCCAGTGCAGGCCCTATTGTGGGGACACATCTTTTGGTTTGGGTTTTTATACGTTTTGGTAGCTTGCTTTAATAAATTACAGGTTTTACCGAAGAACGCCGTCAATCCCAAGGGCCGGAGAAATCAAAAAAACAGTTGTAAAAAAGAACAGATACTACTGCCAAACCTAAACGCAGTGGTTTTGTGTTCATAAACACTAATTTAAAACTTTAAATAATTATGAACACAAAACGAAGTGCCGCTGTTTTTTTGATGCGTGTAGGGCTGTGTAAATGGCCCATTGCTGGATTGACAAAGCGCTTTGGGTACTTTGGCGCTCCAAAGTACCATGCCCCCGCGGCAAAGAGCGGAAAAGACAATGTTTGCACAATTATTTTTTTTTGAAATAAATGCCTTTTATTAGTTGAAAAAGATGCTGAAATAAATTCAGCATGACGACCGCCTTAATGGATGTATTAAAAAAACAAATATATAATTAACAAAGATATGTCCGCAAGGGCAAAAAACGGCTAAAAAAGAACGGGGATAAATCATACCGACCTATCCCCGTCATCTAAATTAACGCTCTCATATATATAAACAACCAAAAAGGTGATTTATTATATTTGATGTAAAATATTTTTTATTTTTTTGCTGTTGGCTTTTTAGCAGGTGCTTTTGCTTTTTTTTCAGCTACTGGAGTTTCTTCAATCGCTTCTGCTTTTTTCTTTACAGGCGCTTTGGTTTTTTTAACTTCTACAGGAGTTTCTTCAGCTTTCCTTTTAGCGGGTGCTTTTGCTTTTTTAACCTCTGCAGGTACTTCTTCAGCTACTACTTCTTTCTTCTTACCTGGAGCCTTCGCTTTTTTAACTTCAGTAACTGGAGCTTCAACAACAGGTTCTTCTTTAACCTCAACAGATTTCTGAGCATGGTCTTGTTGGAGATAGTTTGCCAGGATCTGTCTTAAATATACCTCTGGTTTAGGCATATTAATAATGGTTCCAGGTTCTTTATCCTGAGATTGTTTAATGTAAGCTGATTTAATTTTGCCCCAATCCTTAGAGTAAAGTCTGATAAACATCTCTACAAATTGTTCGTCCGTATATTTTTTAGGCAACCTACCCAGCACTGCCTGAATTTTTTCTTCTTTTTTATGTAATACCGCCATGGATTTTATTTTATGCAAAGATAGCCGAATTTTATCATTATCAATTTTTTGCTTTTTTGGGGTAAAATGCATGGCCGGGAGGTTAAATTTAACCTCTAAAGAACAGCTGTTATTTCTGTTGCTGCTAATTCATTTTTTCTATTCTTTACTAACCGTTCGCGATGTTTTAACCCCCAATCCCTTAATTCATCAATTACCCTCTCAAGTGATGCACTATATGGGGTAAGTTCGTAAGTTACGGTAACCGGAGTGGTTGAAAATACTTTTCGGGTTACAAATTCATTTAATTCCAGATCTTTAAGTTCTTTCGATAATATTTTGGGCGTAATTTCTCCAAGTGATTTTTGGATTTCATTAAATCGCCGCGGTCCATCTTGCAAGGAAATAATCAAGGGTAGCTTCCACTTACCGTTTAATACGTAGAGAGCGTCTTTTACTGCGTTTAAACTTGCAGTACAAGTTTCTTTATTATGGTATTCTTTTCTTGGCCCCATAATACAAAGTTATAAGCTTTCATTGAGGATAGCACTATCCTTTAGGATATTAGTGTCTTTTGGATAGCGAGCCCTAAATGGTTGTTTCTATACATGACCTAAAATACTAATTATTTTTTCCAGCCTTTTTGCATTTTTTTGTAGGCCTTTTTGCTAATTTTTGATTTCTTCTTTGATCTTGATTTGCCTTTTTTCTTTCGGGCATTAATGTTATTTACCAACGAATTTTTAACGCCCAGCTTATTCTTTTTCTTGCTTTTCTTTTTATCTTTTTCCTTTTTGTTTTTTTTCTTTGCCTTTGCCATGATAAATTTAACTGATTACCTTTATTTAACATCATATCTCCTAAAAAGGTTCCAATAAAATTCTATGAGCTTTTTAACAAAGAAAATTGAGCCTTTTAACAAAGCTTTCCTTTGCTGTTCAACCTACCTTTGATTTATTAAATAATAGGAAAAAATGAAAAAAGTTTGGTTTATAACCGGTAGTTCCCGTGGATTGGGACGTGACCTAACTGCACAGGTACTGGCAAAAGGCGATTTGGTTGCCGCAACAGCAAGAAATACCGATGCTTTAAAAGGCTTTGTAGAAAAATATGCCGATCAGATTCTGCCAATTACATTAGATATTACCGATTACGATCAGGTTCACTTGGCGGTTGAATCTACCATTGCGCATTTTGGTAAAATAGATGTTTTAGTCAACAATGCTGGCTTTGGTATTGTAGGCGCTGCAGAAGCTTTTACCGAAGATCAGGTTCGCAGTCAGTTCGAAACAAATTTATATGCACCGATAGAGATTACAAGAGCAGTATTACCATTTATGCGCAAACAACGTTCGGGCAGAATTCTTCAGATCAGCTCAATAGGTGGGCGTGTGGGGAATGCCGGAGTGAGTATTTATCAGGCAGCAAAATTTGGACTTAGTGGCTTTAGTGAAGCACTGGCGAAAGAAGTAATTGAATTGGGGATTTATGTAACCAGTGTAGAGCCTGGTGGTTTCCGTACCGATTGGGCAGGCGCTTCAATGTCTTATGCACCACATATTGCAGGGTACGAAAATACTGTAGGGAAACGAGCTGATTTTTTTCAGAGCGGTAATTTTGTGCCGATGGGCGATCCGGAGAAGGCAGCCAGAGCAATGCTTGATCTTGTAGAAAATCCTGAGCCCCCGATACATTTAGTATTTGGAAGCGAAGCTATTGGGATGCTTAAACATGCCGATGCTGCCAGAACTGCAGAAATGGAAAAATGGATGGAGGTAAGTTTATCAACAGATCATGATGAAGCAGAGAATTTTTTAGCCACTGACTTGGGTAAATCTTTTATAAAGAAATAATTGGTTGTATTGTCATTTCGAGCGGAGTGCAATGCAGTCTGGAAATCTATTAAATATCCATCCATATTTGGCGGTACGTCATTCCCAACTTGATTGGGAATCTTAATGCTATTACCAGGTTTGATTAGCATTAAGATTCCCGTCTGCATGGGGATGACGATTGTCTCACTATAAAACCTTAAATTTGATCTAACATGTCAAATCAAGCCAGACGTCCAGATATCCTGTATTCCTGTTATGCGCATAAAAGTAGCGAGGGCGAACAGTTTATCCCCAATCATTCTGTAGGATTAGTTATTGCAGGTACTTCTGAGATTTTTATCGGTGGAGAGAAATTTGTATTTTCTGATGGCAATTTTAGATTTTTCAGGCGTAATCAACTGGCCAGGTATACTAAATATCCACCTGCAGACGGGGAATTTAAATCCATCAGCATCAATATTGATCAGGAGATTTTGCACAGCATTAGCAATGAATATGATTTGCATATAGAAAAGCCTAATCATGATCTTAAAGGTCTAGCACTCGAGCCTAATAGCTTGCTGAAGAATTATATCGATTCGATATGGCCGTATTTGGACGGAAATAATGGGTTTAACAAGGCTTTAGTTGACTTAAAGGTTAAGGAAGTGGTCATGATCTTATTGCAGACCAATCCGATGCTGAAAGATGTGCTTTTTGATTTCTCTGAACCTGGGAAAATTGACCTGGAAGCATACATGAATGCCAATTACAAATTCAACGTTGATATTAGTCGCTTTGCTTATTTAACGGGAAGAAGTTTAGCCACATTTAAAAGAGACTTTGAAAAGATTTTTAATCTTTCGCCCAATCGCTGGCTGCAGAAAAAGCGTTTAAATGATGCCTATTATCTGATTACTGAGAAGGGCTGGAAATCGTCGGATGTTTATCTTGAGGTTGGTTTTAAAGATTTATCGCATTTCTCTTTTGCATTTAAAAAGGCTTATGGGAGGTCTCCATCGCATATTGGTAATTAATTTTCTTCGTTGTACCTGAAACAAAAAGCACCAACCCTGGAAGATTGATGCTTTTAAATGCGTTTTATTAAACTTTTTTAGGAGGAAGATCGAATGCAATGGCCTCATGCTCAAAATGGCCATTGTGTGCACCATCGCAAAAAGGTTTATTTTTAGATAAACCGCAACGGCAGATCGAAAGTACTTCTCTGCCCTGTAAGCCATAAACGTTTCCGTTTCTATCTACAATTTCGAAATCGCCCTCAATTTTAACAGAGCCGTTATTGTTAATGGTAAGTTTTGTTTTAGACATGTATGTATTAGTTTGGACAAAACTAAAGTATAAAAATGTTAATTTCTAAGTGGTTTTCTATTTAGAAACATTCTCTTGTTTGTTTAAGATTCTTTTTTGATCACATAGGCGATCAAATCTGTTCTGATTTCAAAACCCAGTTTCTGGTACAGTTTGATCGCGCCTTCATTATCGTTGCGTACATGCAGAAAAGGAATTTCGTTGCGGAGCAATATACGCCTGATCTGTTCCTGAAGAATCTTAAAGGAATAGCCCTTCCCTAAATGATCAGGATGGGTACAAACTGCACTCACTTCACGGTAGGGGCTGGGGAAAAAGCGGTGACCAGCCATTGAAGCCAGTTTTCCATCCAGGAATATGCCGGTATAATTGCTCAATTCTATGGTTTTAGACAGGAAAGGTCCTGGTTTGGTCAATTCCACGAGATCAATCATCTCGGCAACATGTTCAAGATCAAGGTCTGTAAGTCCGGCTCCATCTGAGTCAGGAATTTTTGTGTCTCTAAAAATAAACTGGAACATATTAATATGCGTCAATAATTTCCACTGATCCGGAATTTCGACCGGTGTTTTTACGAAAAAAACAAACAGGCTTTCAGGAGGACTGATCTGATAAAGCGTATTTAAATCCTCCTGCGAATTATTCTTTAAGCCAGCAAAAGCAGTGATATCTTCGTTATAATATTTTACCGTTTCTACACCTTTCGCCAAGTGTTTATGGCCAGAAGTTAAAGCATAATAAATGGGATTATCCAATATATGTTCCATCTGGCAAAGATATTAAATCCTAAATCAGGAGAGGGTAATTTTTAACCGGATCAACTATAGGTTATCCCTGTGGTATTATTGATTCAAAAAAGTCTCTACCAAATGCGCCGTAATCGCTATCGTTTTGTCGCTTACATCCGGATTCAGGTTTTCACCGATCATAGCGCCATGCATACCCGGTAAAATAACCAGCTGCGCATTTGCAATCAATCTCGACATTTTAACCACATGTTCTGGCTTGATCACATCCTTATCTGCCACCATTAAAAGTGTATCGGAGGTAATTCCCCTCAGATCATCATCGCTGAGGTCGACAAAATCGAGCATGCGTTGTTTGTCTTTCTCAAACATGGTTTGCAGTGCCTTTTGATCTGGATTTACGGCTAGGAAAGCTGTTTTTAGTGGTTCAGGCATGTGGTCGATAGTGGCATCTCCAAAGCCATTATAAAAGCCATCAGTTAAACCTTCCCGTTGGTAATTTGCAGAAATCACGATGATTTTATTTACTACATCGGGATAATGGGCAGCAATATGCAGCGTGGTAGTGCCACCATTACTAAAGCCTAAAAAATTGGCCTTTGCTATTTGGAGTTGATTTAATAAAGTGGTCACATCTTTTGCGTCCTGCTCAAAAGATTCTGGCTGGTCCCGGTCGCTGGTTCTTCCATGGGCCTGAAGTTCAACTGCTACTACCTTGCCGCATTTGGCCAGATAAGGAATAAATCTGCCGAATGTTGATTGAATGGTGGAGCCGCCGCCATGGATCAGCACCAGGGGGATTTCTCCATCACCGTAAATTTCGTAGTACATCTTAATGCCATTTATCTGCTCGTGTCCGGCTTTTTGATAAGCTTCCATTGGTTTAGAATTTAAATTTTGCTAAACAAAGCTAAGCAAGGTAGCTGAAAACAAGGCACTCATAACAGACAAGTTTAGGGGTTTTTGAGCCATTCTAAAATACAGCATATAATGTATGGAATCACTTCCATTTTTAGAAATTAAAAATGCCCGCGGTTTTTAGTCGTGGGCATCTGAAATCGCTGTTAATATTAATCAGCATTTTAAATAAATTATTGATTTGATTCCGAACGAATCAGTTTCCATAATGATTCTACAGGTACTGTATTCTTCACTACCATTTGCACACTCGGATTCATTTCACTATGTGTGTACATTTTGGTGTTTGAAACCGTTCCCACAACACGTCCGTAAAGATCCAATACAGGGCCACCGCTAGATCCGGTTGCATAATCTGCAGAGATGGTCATCATTTCCCTGAAAAAACGGGCATCATCTGGTCCAGCTTCCTCCATGTATCTGTTAGTTACGTTACCCTGGCTGAAAAAATAATGCATTCCCTTTGGATGTCCGAGTACAAAAACCTGATCACCAACATTTGCAGATTTTGCAAGAGGAAGGGCAGGCAGCATATCTCCATTGGTTTCCAGTTGTAAAATGGCCAAATCATTTTTTTTAGATGCTGTTAATATGGATTTAACTGCATAAACGTGACCATTTGCCAAACGCACCGTAAATGCAACAGGTTTGAAACCATCATGCATATCTGCATAGGTATTTACTACGTGATAGTTTGTTACCACAATTCCTTTAGCATCAATTACATAACCTGTTGATTCGCTCAAATGCGTATTTGAACATTTCGGGCAAAGATAAGAACAGCCAACAATCAGGATAGATTTTTTGGCAAACTCGTACAATGCATTTGGGCTTAAAGCCTTTTTGGTATCCTTTGCTAAATTAATTTCTAAAGTAATAGAAGGTGCTTTTAATACCGCCAAGGCCGCGGTTGCAGTTACTGATTTTGTTTTGGTTAGTAAAGAATCTACACTTTTTTGGTAATCAGCTAAGATCTTTTGATCGTTGGTAAAATCCTGTGCACTTGCAGAGAATGCTGTGAGCAATAGGCCAGATAGCAATACAATTAACTGCAATTCTTTTCTGATTTTTAATACATTCATTGATGTTTGAGTAATGTCCGGCCGGTGATTTCTTCAGCCGGACAAGTTAAGATCATTCTGGCAGGTTATTTTGTCCTGTCTATTTTTTCCTGATAAGATTTGGCCTCTTTAATTAAAGATTTATTCTTATTTTCAAAATAAGCTTTAATGGCTGCCTTTTGCTCAGGACTAGCTTTAGCTGCATTTGTCATTAAAATCCCCTCCAAAATGCCTTTATAAGGCGATGTGGTTGGTAAATTTGCTATATGACGATTGAAATATCGGGTCATACCATCCAAGTCTTTATTTACCACAAAAAGGGCGATGCGGCACATGTGGTTTTGAGCATCATTCTGGGGTAATTTGAGTAAGCCAATGATATAGGCTACATCTTCTACTTCCTGAGGAGTATAAAATACATTGTACTTTGCACCAGTTTCGGTAGCAATGCCATACATGTCTTTACGTACTTTATCAAAAAGAATCTGATTGGTAACTTCTGTCCCTAAAGCCTGGTCGATACTGCCTTTTTCCATCATCAACTTTTTGAAAAATGGACTTCCAAATTTGGTTGTCCCTAAGGCAAGTTCCAAATAATCTTTGCTAAACCGTTCAAAGTCTTGGGCATTTTCAAATAATTCATCTAGTACAGGTGTAGGGTCCTTTGAATTCTGATAGAGTGCGAGGGCATAAGGCAAACCCGTACGCATTTGTTTATCAGCGTCATAAGCGGTTTTTAGTCCTGGAAGCGTATTTTTTGGGTCAAGTGCAACTTTTACCTTTTCAATAAATTCCTGTGCGGTTGATTTACCAACCACGCGATTAATTTCTTGGCCCTGAGCATTCAATATCAGGAAAGTAGGGTAAGCCTTTACATTATATTTTTTTGCAAGTTCTTTTCCTTCACCTTTTTCCATATCAAATTTTACAGATACAAATTTGGGGTTGAAATAATCTCCGGCAATTTTTTTTGGAAATTCGTAAGAAGCCATCTCCACACAGGGAATGCACCAGGTAGTATAACAATCCATCAAGATAAGTTTGGGATTTGCAGGATTACCAGCTATATTCATGGCTTCCTGCATTGTGATGGTTTGAAAATTGATGCCCTGAGCCCGGGCAGGCCGCCAGCTCAGGATGCTTAAACAAACTGTTAAACATATAATTAGTTTTTTCATTTCGATTTAGACGTTTGGTTATTATTTAAAGTTGATTCGATTAGCGCTTTCAATTTAGGGTCAGACGGACGGGGTGCCTGGAAATTTACCATTTTTCCATTTTGGTCAATCAGGATGAATCTTGGTATTTCTGTTACCTCATAATCGCCAATCATTGATCCTTTATTGTTGGTAAACAGTTGAAGTCCAGATAATTTTTTCTCATCTACCATTTTTTGCCATTTCGCTTGATCTGTATCAATAGAAAGGCTGATAAAGACAATGTTTTTGCCTTCAAATGATTTTTCCAATTCTTCTAATGCCGGCTGTTCTTTCAAACATGGAACACACCAGGTGGCCCACAGATCAAGCAATACCACTTTGCCCAGATTGTCGGTTAAACGGTGGATCTTCCCGTTCGCATCAGGATAAGCAAAATCGATCGATTCGCCGCCAGGTTCTTGCAAACGTGCATGATTTAGTAATATTTTTATCTTCTCCTTTTGCTGCTTCGTTACCATATAAGGTTCATTGCGCTCCAGAAATTTAACCAGGTTTGCCGTTGCCCCTCTTTCAGCCTGTGCCAGGATAAGTTTTGCTTTAAGTTCTTTGTCTGTTATCTCTGGGATGAGCATATCTACAGCCATTCCTTGTTTACCATCATAAATAATATGTTTTACAAAGGCATGGTAAAGCATATAATGATAACCCATAGGAAGTGTCCAGATATTACCATCTGCCCATTTCTCATCATTATAAAATTTTACAAGGCTCTCAGGGTATTCCGCTTGCTTTCCAATGTTTAAACCAGAAGCGGTAGGAATAATCACGTCATATTTGTAGCTATAGGTTAAGAAATATTTAGCTTGTTTATCAAAAGCCGCATTTCCGGTATTGATGTTTTTAATAAATTGCTGAACGGGTGCTTTCAATGAGTCGATAACTTTAAGATAACCGGCAGAAGGTAACCGATAGCCATCTTTGGTGTAACCGTAAGTTCTTAATGGCTTAATCATTTTATACCAATCGGCAAATACCTGGTTTTCTTTGTTGACTGTGCCCGAATAAACGATTTGTCCATCACCGGCATCTATATTCAACTCGTCACCGGCTTTCAGATATATCGCATATTGTTCGTCATATAGACCTACATATCGGATTGCATTAAGATCTTCTTTCTTCACCTCTCCACGGAAGATTTGATCTTGTCTACTTTTTACCATCGGTAAAATGACCTGGATTTCACCTTCTTCGGGTTTGGAAAATAAGACCTCCTGAGTTTCTTTGCCATTTGGTAAAAGTTTATGAAACTTTCCTTTGATAATCGCAGTTTGTGCCCACGTGGATGCCGATATGGTCAGCATCATGGAAAAAAATAGTGTTTTTTTCATTATTAGTTTGTAATTGTTTTTGATGAAGTATTTATTAAGATTGTTTGATGCCGATACCAGTCAGAATTTGCCGGATGTAAGCGTATTTGATCAGAATATTAGGATATGCAGTATATTTTTGTTTGAATTCCGCATCAGTGTTTGCCATGGCAGCCTCAATGTACATTGATACGTCAAGCCAGGTAGAAATGGGTGAGGAGTTCGATATCCTGGTATCTGCCCCAAGAAAGCCAATGGCCTGTAAAGTGAGCGGAGTACCCGACGGTAGGCCAGTAACATAGGTGCTGGTTAAATAAAAAGTAGATAGTCCATAAGCGTCTCGGGTGGGTACAAACTTCCGCGATACTCCATAAAATTTATCCAGGATATCGGCATATTTACTATCTAATACGGCATTCGTGAGGATGGCCCTCAAAATGGCAGCTTTATAGGTCACTTTTGTGGCTTGGCTCATCGTTGAAATTTTGGAAATTTGTGCAATAGCAACGGTATTGAAACCTTTGTAAGCATATGTTCCAAAGGCATTTGTATTCATATTTTCAACTAAAAGAATGCTCGGAACATGTATTTTCCCTATTATAGGCATAATTTCATTCCGTAAGAAGGTCAACGCTGCCGGAACATCTGCTTTATTACAATAGGTGAACGACTGTACCGCAGGTGGCGGACCACTTGGTATACCGCCCAGCGAATAGCTTAATGATAAAATTTCATAATGGGTATAAGTTTTACCGAAAACGTCTACACGCTTTTGAGTACCAATGGTGTCATTAACAAATACCGGGATCCCTGTTTCTTTATAAAATTGAAAATTGGCATGAATTGTTGGGTCATTGGGGTTATCCTCCATGGCCAACCAATTTTTATCATAATCAGGAAATTCGGTAAAAGGCTCTTTTCTGCAGGAAACCAGCGCAAGCGTGTAGCATGCTGCTATAATGAATAAGATATTTTTCATCTTGATCAGGTTAAGGTTGAATATTACGTACACTGCGAATGGGGTTAGTTAATGATCCCCTATTAAATTCTATGGCATAATTAGGGATGGGTACCTGCCAGCTGGCTTGATCTTGAGCAATAGAATTTAACACATAATATCCGGCGCGGGTATAACTATTACTTTGCGCATCATAATTGTAAGTAGGGTGTTTGATCTTAAAATCTGTACCCAGTGGATATTTAGAATTCACCGCATACCTCCTCAGGTCGAACCAGCGATGGCCTTCAAAACACAACTCTCGTCTACGTTCATTCCGGATAAACTCAACCAGGGTCAGATTGGATGCCGGTTGCTGACTGCCTGAATTATTGCTAAAGCGCATCGCCTGCAATTTCTGAATTTCACTCCAGGCTTCACCATCAGCACCAAGGATAGCTTGCGCTTCTGCGCGGTTGAGCAGCATTTCTGGCAAACGGAAAGAAAAAATACAAGATACCTGCTCGGGGTCATTATAAGTTCGCCAGGTACGCCATTTAGCCGGAAGAAAAGCTTTGCTTTTTGCCGATAGCATAAAAAAGGCATTTAAGCGCAGATCATTAGTACTAAAATTCTGTATCAGATCATCAGAAGCCTTAAAACCAGAAGCAAGACGGTTGACAGGAGCATAAGATGACAATGAATCATTAAGGAAAACTGCCGGCACAGCATTTGTCCCCATGGTAAATATGGTTTCTGTAGAGCTGCGGTAAGTAAAATTACTGTTAGCTACATAACGCTTTAAATCAATAATGCTGTAACCCATATTTTCATATCCGTTAGTCACCTGTAATACTTTATCATATTGTTCGGTAAATAGATATATCCGGCTTTGCAAACATTTAACAGCCGCAATACCTACCCTAATTTTATTAGTGGGATTATAGCCTTGAAGGTAGTCTGCGGCTTGATTAAGATCTGCCTCAATTTGTTTATAAACGGTTTCGTTATTGTTTCTTTTGAAATAGATATCTTCTACTTTTTCCGAAATCTTCAACGGTACACCTTCATCTGTTGAAGCGGTTGCTTTACGGTAAGGAGAACCATAAATATTTTGCAGTAAGAAATAATAATAGGCCCGAAGAAAATAGGCTTCACCACGTAAATGCTGCAGGTTTGCATCTGCCTGGTTTTTTGCTGCAATTTCTGAAGCCTGAAAAATTAATGCATTGATGGCACCAATGCGTTTGTAAATTTTTTTCCACATCACATCAGTCCAGGAGAAGCCCAAAATGTTGACTGTAGGATTTTGTCCCCAGTTGTGAAATCCAGAAAGCATGTAAAGCGGAGTAGCCTGATCTCTGTCAGCAGCGCCAAGCACAAATGCTTCACTGTCATCATCCATCACATGGAGCCATGGTGTAGAAAGGTCAGTCTCTGAAGAGATGCTTCCCATGGTTGCCGGATTATAGATCGATAAACTATATACATTATTCATAAAGGCCTCACCAATCATCACCTTATTCAGGTCGTCGGTGGTTTCCAGGTATTTTTGATCTGTAGAATATTCTTCCAAAAACTTGCTGCAGGAGCTCAGCAGCAAAAGGCAAGCTAAAAGGGTTAAAAGATATTTCATAGTTTGTTTTCTTTAAAATGAAACATTAATACTAGCTGAATAGGTTGGTCTAACTGATAGATTGATGTTTGGCGTAGAACCCGATTGAGTTGGATCTTGTCCCTTTAACATTTTATTGCTGAGGGTGAATAAATTTGTTCCGGTAAGGCTAACAGATGCCGAACTTAATTTTAATTTACGTATTACAGCTTCTGAAAAAGTATATCGGAAAGATGCTGATTGCAATTTTAAGTAATCTCCGCTAACCAATCTCACATCAGAATTATCGTACATCTCATAAGCACTTCCACCCAGTTGAAGACTGCTTGCCGGATAGTTTTGCCACCAGGCATTAATCACATTGTTTGAAACCTGTAGTCCTGGAATATTGGTGTAAGCTTCATCACCCGGTCTGCGCCAACGATCTACAAATTCTTTACGCAGATTCTGTTGCGGATAGGCACTGGTAGTGGCATAACCTGAAGCAATTTTCATCAGTCTGATTTTGTTTCCTAAAGAATAAGAGAGGTTAAACGATAATCCAAAATTTCTATATCCAAAGTAATTGGATAAGCCACCCTGGATAAAGGGTTCACGACGACCAGATTCACTCATGATCTCGAGGTAAACGTCTTGTCTATCCATATTTAAATAGCGTTGTTGGTATGCCACCGAACTTTCATTCTCTAAACCATAAAAAATTGGAGAGCCATCAACAGGACTTAAGCCTTTAAATTTGTAAGAATAAAAGGTATTAATAGGTTTGCCTGCAAGCTGAATATTACCGCTCAGGTAATTGGAATAATCGATATTGTCAATAAGAACGTTATTCCTATTATTGATGGCCTGGTTAATAATTTTATTCAACACCTGACCCAATTGTGGATCGAAACGCCAAACAAAACCGCGTTTAGACTTATCCATACCCACATTATTAATGGCGGTAACGCTTAAAGCTACCTCGACTCCTTTGTTTTCTATTGTTCCGCTATTGATTACGTAAGATTGAACCCCATTGATTTCTGATACTGTTTTATTAAGAAATGCGTCTTGAGTTCTTTTATAGAAATAACCCACGGATCCAGTTACTTTATTACCAAACAAAGTAAAATCCAAGGCAATATTTGAGGATGAAGTACGCTCCCATCTTAAATCTGGATTTGGATAATTAGAAATATTCGCAAATTGAGCAATATAGTAAGGATCAGTAGAAGCATTTTGTCTAATTATCATATATGGCGACTGCCCTGGAAGCATATTTCCCTGCCATCCCCAGGATGCTTTTAAAGCAAGATCATTTACCCACGAAGCATTTCTGGCAACATCTTCTCTCATGTTCCACCTACCGGAGAAGGCATAAATAGGTAGCAATTTATTATTTGAACGTGTTCCAAATAGGTTGGATTGTTCACCACGAATATGAAAATTGAAAATATATTTATCACGGTAAGAATACCCCGTTGTACCATACCAGGCAAACTCGTTAGTAAGCTGACGATTGAATGAGCCTAAAGCAGGCTTGGTAGACATCCATTGGTTATAATAGCCTGTGTAAGTAGTAGGTACAATATCAAAGTAGCCACCCATTTCAGGGAAATATCCTCTTCTTGTGATGTCAAAGCCGCTGTATTCATTTGATTTTATCTCCGTGCCTCCTGAAATGGTAAGGGAATGTCTTTTTTCTAAACCAAATGTGGTTGCATAATTTGCCTGTAAACGGCCTGTATAGTTGTTATTACGAACTTCATTTTTTGTCCATTCACCTCCTACCGGAGCTAAATCACTCCTTAAGCTATAGTCAGCCCGAAGCTTACTGATATAGTAAGAATCTTTTGTATAATATAGTTGCCTGTCATTATTACTTATGGCATAGGCAAAGGTACCTTCCAGGTTAAACTTCGGAGTGATTTTTAATCTTATTAAGGCCTTTAAATTACTTGCAAGCAAATCGGTATGATCAGCGCTGTAGTCTTTGTCCCTTAGGATATTGTAATTAAAAATCTGACCAGCTGGGGTGGTAACCGGGTAATAAAAATAGCTACCATCCGGATTATAAGCAGGCAATGTCCTGCTGGTGTTATAGGCATAGTTCATAATACCCAGATCAGCTGGTGAATAATTCCTCGAAGAATAGTTACCTGTAAAGCTTACTTGCGCCAGAAACTGATCATAATCTGCTGTTACATTCACCACTGATGAATACCGCTTATTGTATTCCCCTCTAATAGTTCCATTTTCATTCAAATAACCTAAAGAAGAATAAAACTTAATACGGTTAGAACCTCCGGATAAGGTTAAGGTATGATTCTGGGAGTAAGAATCTTGAGTAATCAAACCTAACCAATCTGTATTGATATTGGCATAATAATCGCTCTGGCGTTTAAATTCGTTATAATTGATGGTTCCTTTATAATATTGTTGAAGGGCATCTTCATAGCCTGAAAACTGGGTTACATTGTTGTATTGCATTCTTCTTTCTACCATTTCCTTTGAAACATCCATTCGTTCCTCAGAATTCATCATGTTCATGTTCTGGTCTGAATAACGTGGGCGTCTGTTGAATGTAGTATTAGCTGAATAAGAAATAGTCGGTTTACCAGGCTTGCCTTTTTTTGTGGTAATTACAATTACGCCATTACCTGCTTTGGCGCCATATAAAGCTGTGGCAGAAGCATCTTTAAGTACATCAATCTGATCAATGTCTTCAGGGTTTAATCCTGCAATGGCATTTCCGAGTAAATTCACAAAATCCAGGTCATTAATTGATTTTGGATCAATATTTACAGGGTCTTGAAGTACAATTCCGTCTAGTACCCAAAGTGGTTCGCGGTTACCTAAAATAGTGGATGTTCCACGGATTCTAAGCTTAGGTGCTGCGCCTACCTGTCCTGAATTCTGCATAAAAACAAGTCCGGGTATTCTGCCCTCCAATAATTTATCAATGGTATTTACACCGGGTGTAAGAAGTTCTTCCATCTTTTTGCTGGTAATGGCACTGGTTAGCTGCCGGCTATCAATTTGCTGATAACCTGTATTTACCATAATATCTTCCAGATCAGATGAAGTCATTTTAAGTGAGACTACCCGCGCCCGTACCGCAGAAATCTCAATAGGGGAGAAGCCTAAATGCCTGATTTCGAGCATTTCATTGGCGTATTGGCCCGGTATTACAAATTTTCCGTTCTGATCAGTCTTAGTATAGAAACTGGTCCCTTTCACCTTTATCGAGGCCCCTTCCATGGGTTTGCCATTCTCATTAACCACGGTTCCGTTTACCGGACCTGTAAGTTCCTTAAATGTATTGTTAGCCTGACTAACTTTTTTTTCTGTAATGATGATAATCCGGTCTTTAATTTCAAAATCAAGCGCCTGACCCGAAAGCAGCTTTTTCAAGGCACTGTTTAGTGGTTCTTTAACGAGTTTTATGGTAACCGGTTTTGCTTTTTTTAAAATGAGATCGTTATAGGTAAAGTCATACTTGGTTTGTTTGCTTATTTCTGCTGTTGCACGTATAATAGAGGCATCTTTAAGATCAAGCGTTACGGTTTGTGCATATGCCTGGTTTGATAATGCAATAGCGAACACGAAAAATAAAATGATGATCCATTGAAAAGAAAACGGCGAATGGGTCTTGACGATACTGCCATCCATTTCATTACCGGGCATGCGCCGGCTATGCTCCTTACGAAAAAGGAAGTCGTTCATAATCTGATTAGTTTGTTGGTTATGGTTTGTTGATTGGTTTTAGGTTTTAAGGCTGTTGGGATGGATTAGTTTTCTCCTTACCCTTGGTCAGCCTGTTGAGTATAATTTATCTCATCAGTTTCATCCTCCTTCCTTGGACATCAAATTTTAGATTAGTGATTTTTTCAAGTGCAGTAAGTACGGCAGATAATGGCCTGTTCCGCTGTATAGAGGCGTGAATCTGGATATCATCAGGTATGCCACTGTAATCTATATCCAGGTTGTACCAACGCTCTATCTGGCGAAGTACCTCTGTAAGCGGAGTAGCTTTAAAAATAAATTCTCCATCTTTCCAGGCCGTGTAAAAACTTGCATCAACGGGTGTAATCTGGAAAGCATTTTGGTTCAATACTGATTGTTCTCCAGGATTCAAAAACGCTGCTTTTGAAATATAAGCACCGTTGAGTTGCACGCGACCATGGACAAGTGTGGTAACCGTTACTCCTTCATTTTGATAGGCATTAACATTAAAGGCTGTTCCCAAAACTTTTATTTCCTGCACTTGGGTACTCACAATGAAAGGTTTTTGAGCATTATGGGCAACTTCGAAGTAGGCCTCGCCCATAACAACAACTCTTCTTTCTTTTCCTGCAAATGCACTTGGATAAGATATCGACGAGGCAGCGTTAAGCCATACTTTGGTACCATCAGCTAAAGTGATTCTGTATTGCCCGCCTTTTGGAGTAGATAAAGTAAAATTCTGAATTTGATCTTCTTTTTCAAGCAATGCGCCATCTTTGTAGCGGATCGTATTTTCATCAGTAATAATCTCCTGTTTACTGCCCTCTAACTGATAGATTTTACCATTAGCGGCCTGTAACGTTGCCCGATGAGTACCTGGAAGTATATCATGCGCAATATCTTTCCGAAGAGAATCTTTATGGTCAATAAATTTGTAGATAAAAAATGTTGTAAATAAAAAAATCAGGACGGCGGCTGCGGTTGCAATATATTGTAGAGAAGAAAACAATTTCCGCTGCTTAGGCTGAACTTTTTCTATTGCCTGAGCTATTTCATTCCATGCTAGATCGCCAATGGCTTTAGATTTTGGGTGAGCTGAGTGAAATGTTGAATTAAAATAGCCATTAATTACCTCGTCAAGCTGTGACTGGCGCTCATCATCCTGAAGGTGTTGATTAAGTTCTGCCAATTCATCCTTTGTGATGGCATTATTTAGGTACTGATCAAATAAAAACTTAATTCTGTTTGGTTTGCTCATGGTAAACTAGAGAAAAATCATCCCTTTTAAATAGAATACACATGAAAAAGAAAAAATAGCACCTCTAATTGAATTATTTTTTTAATATGGTGGGTAGCAGGAGAATAAATAACTCAAACGACCTCGATTTTAGTATTGCCTTTAATTGTTTGTTGGCTTTTTGAATGTGATGATTAATAGCTGAAAGACTGATATTCAGTTTTTCGCTAATTTCCTGATAACTGAGTCCTTCCAGTTTATGTAAAGTGTATACTTCACGTTGCCTGTCTGTTAGCTGATCCATGGCCTGATCTAGAATGACCTTTGCTTGTTCTGCCTCATCATCCTCTTCCATAGGATGATAAACCTCTTCCTGGCCAACTTCATGGCGCATAATCTGATCATAAACGTTTTTTCGAATCGCATTTTTTGACAGATTTGTAGCAATCTTATATAGAAATGCAACAAAACTTAGTTCGGTATCAATCATTTCACGGTTGATCCAGATCTTTAAAAATACATCTTGTAAGATATCCTGGGCTAAGTCTTCTGATTTTAACAGATAAATCAATTTACTGGCGAGTCTACCCGAATATAACTGATATAACTGTTTAAAGGCGACCTTATCCCCGCGCTTTAATCCAATTAATAATTCCTTTTCGGCAGTAATGGGTATAGACTTCACTTATCCATCGTCGTTTAGTTATACTAATTTATATAAAAACTGAGTTGTAACAGCATTTTTTTGAATAAAGTAATCTCTAATCTTCCAAATCATTAACATTTATTTAGATTTCTGATTTGGATCCCAGTTAATTCTATCAATACTAAGAAAAATATTATCATTTAGGCTTTTTATTGTTAGCTAAATTACCTTGATACTTAACATGGCATAAGTTTTTATTGCTTAGAATTTCATCAGGTGGGATGTAAATGGGGCATCACCTTTAAATCATATGGACAAACAAAGTGGTGTTATGTATTATATATATTACTTTGTTGTGGTTAATAAATGTTTATTGTGTAATTTTTAAAGATATTTATTTTGTCTATTTTTTATTAAAAATAAAATCCGTATCTATGTATAAACCAAATACATCTCAATCGCCTCAAACTTTAAAAACGCTAATCAAAATGCAACACGCTCTTCCATCAGTTATTCCGATTATTATTTCTTAATTTTAATATTTAGCTGTATTTATTTGTTTATCAATTATTTGAATTGTGTTTTGCTTTTCGATATTATTGATTAGATCTGATAATTTGATGTAGTAATAACAAGCTAATTTCTCGTTTAGTCTTTAATGTTTAAAACAAAATAAGAATATTTTTATCTGTATTAACTTACATTTTTAATAAACCTTAAACCAAACAATTGTGAAAAATTTACTGTCAATTATTATTCCTGTGCTCGAAGGGATGGAAGAATCTCCATTGAAGCACCAACTCCTGGCCTATTTCCCTCAACAAGCTGAACATTTTACAACAATTGAAGAAAGTTTTGTGAAACTTACAGCAATTCTGCATGATAGGGATCACCTCAAACCTTTTTTTCATAGCTGGAGCCAAACCAATAATAGTGCGGTTACTGTTGCCGGATTGAGTAACCGCATGACCATGCTGATCCATAAAAACATACCTGTACCAGATGAAGCGCAGCTTTTCAGATCGGTAGCAAGTCTGAACAGGATTGTTGATGAAGACCTGGCTGTTGTTGGTAAAGTATTACATTCTGATTTGTTCTACACCATGGCCACAAATACCTGCGGCGATGATGGATGGTTGTTGAGGCAATACCTTGATCCAAGTGCCCGTGCTTTTAAATATTGGAAAGACCAGAACTCATTGCGTAATAAAGATTTATTGATCGGCCTTTTAACTACACTGGTACATGAAATTTATACTCATGGAGAAGTGGAATTTATATTACCGAAGTTTACGCGTTGGCTGGAAGATGATTTTGGCTTTGATAAAGATACCCTAAAACATACTTTAGCCTGGATAACCGTACACTGTGGACCAACTGAGAAAAACCATTTCTTTTATGCTGTTAACGCCATCAATTATTATCTTAAGGCAATGGATGTAAATTTGGCTGATTATGACTTACGCGAAATCGTTGCCGATTATTTGAGTAAAAAAGCTGTAGTTATGGAAACCATTAGCGCTAGTCTGGAACCTGTAATGTCTGAAGAAGAAATGGCATAAATTATGACAGGCGAGCTTGTAGAAGAACACACGATCTGTAGCAGGGAAACACTGAATGAATTACTGATGAAACACTTGGGCGAAATACCCTGTAATGGTGCCGATTCATTTTCTCCGGTCCCCGTTGCTGTAAACCGTAACGAAATTGTACGGATGGAGAAACTGTGCCAGGTTTTGAACAAAGCATTAACCAGCGTTGTAAATGCTTATTTTTCCGATGAACGGATACGTGCCATTTATAACTTTGATGAGCGCTTGAACGATATTTTAAACATCGCAAATGCACAGCCTTATGAAGTAGGCATGTACCGCCCCGATTTTTTACAGGCTGAAGATGGTAGCATTAAAATCTGCGAAATAGGAGCAAGGTACCCTATTAACGGGTGGATGTTGAGTTATTACCTTAACGTGATTTCTGAAGACAGCAGGTTGCCTTTACTGGAGGCTGTTCCTCATCAGCGTGACTTTATAAATGCCATTTTTAGCCGTTTCAACAGTAATGAACCTATCGTGTTGGTGCATGAGAAAGAAAAGGGTACAGAGGTATTTTACCTGTTAAATGAATTCAGTAAACAGGGCTTGAATTATGTTTCTGCAAGCCCTGCTCAGGTAAGCTGTCAAAATGGTGAATTGATGTTGCAAGACAAAGCCGTTAACCAGTTTATCTTGGAAATGGACCGGGAAGAACTGCGCTATTTTGATCCTGAAGTATTGAAGTTGATCGTCACCAGGGGAAATTATTTTAACGATGTGCGTACACTAATCTTGGTACATGATAAGCGTATACTTGCTGTTCTGTATAATGAAGAGATTATGAGGGATCACTTTTCTGAAGAAGAATACCTCTTTTTACGCTCCTTTTTAATACCTACTTATGCCTTACATACCCCCGAAAAAAGGATAGAAGTAAGCAATTCTTCATTAAACTGGGTATTAAAGCGGAATAGTGGTGGGCGTGGCATTGATATGTATGTAAAAAGTGAATGTGAAGCCATTGTTTGGTCTGATATTATAGCTAAACAATGGCCAGAATACATGATACAGCAATATGTACCCCAACGCTGGTTTAAATACGGCAGTGGTCCGGAGAAAAGCCTGATCAATTTAGTAGGCATGTTGCTGTGTTACAATAACCAGTCTTTTGGCCCTGGTTTGTTCCGCGGTTCGGCAGAAAGTGTGGTTAATGTTCACCAGGGCAGGGGAGTTATTTTTCCCGCAATGATGTCGACATCATAAAACATGACACATGCCATCGTTATACCCCTGTTTAATAAAGCTGATTATGTTAGTCAAACGTTAAATTCACTCATCCGGCAAAGTAAACTGCCGGATGAGTTGATTATTGTCGACGACTTAAGTACAGATAATAGCCTTATTATTGTCCATGATTTTTTGCGTAATCATATTTCCGCCTTTGGCAATTGCAAGATACTGGTAATTGAACTCGCGGAAAATAAAGGCCCGGGTAATGCACGGAATATCGGTTTTGCTGCTACTCATTGTGAATTAGTTAGTTTTTTAGATGCTGATGACGAATATCATCCACAGCTGCTGGAAATAGCAACACATGCATTTAGAGTGCATCAGCTCGATTTTATGGTGCTTAATATCACTTTTATGCCAGGTAATGAGATATATCCTGACCTGAAGCCATTAAAAAAGTACCTGGAACCGCTTGATGCAGATCTATATCTGATTAAAAATCCTTTGACGGCAGTTAGCGATCCGCATTTTATAATGGGGGTTGGCAGCAACGTAATCGTAAAAAGTAAATGGATCGCCTCTAACCGATACCGGGCAGAAGCGCAGCTAAATGAAGGTGTCGATTTTTGGTACCGGGTACTAAAAGGAATACTGAACTCGGTGCCAGGTAAAATAGCCCTGCAAACTGGTGGTTATCTTTATGTTAACGAGGTCTCCGGGAGCCTTTCGAGGAAAAAATATAGCCATTTTAAACAGATCGAATTGCCGCCGGTAATTTCAAGGTATGTAAACAGTAAAGATAAGCACGACCGCCTGCTGATGGGCATGATCGGTGAACGCTGGTATAAACACGCCTTACAAAATTTACCATCCAATACCCAAAGAGCACGTTTTTTATGGCATTACCGAAGTTTATTGCCGAAATATATTGGCTATCTGCTCATCAAAAGATAAATTTTAAAAATGATCGATCCTCTCCTTAATCAATATTATCAGATTGTTAGGCAATCTGATCTTTTCAGGTTCTATTATCTTGATCATGAAGATTATCGAAGCGCTCCCTTAATAGGTAAAAAGGAATTGATTAATCTTTTAAATGATTATTTTGATCTGCATAGCCAGAAAGAAGGTGTTTATCTGGTGCGTTCTGGCGGATCTACTCAAAAACCGCTGGTTTTTCCGGTTGATATTGCAGAAAATCTCGAACAGCGTGCAATACTGGCCTCCGCATTAAAACAAGCTGGAGTATTTACCCCAAAAACCATCGCCCTCAATATGTTTGGTTATATGGATATGTACCGCACTGCTGCCATTATGGACGATCTTTTGGAACGTTGCAACGCAACCACATTGGTAGCCAGTGCCGGCTTACCTTACGAAGACGCCTACCAGATGGCGCTGAATTTCAGGCCCAATTTATTATTAGGTACACCCTCAAAATTATTCCTTTTTGCGCAATACCTTAAAACACATCAGCTTAATTTATCCATCACAAATCTTTTGTTTGGCGGCGAGTTTTTGCCGCCCTCACATATCAAACTTTTTGAGGATGTTTTCGGAACCCGGCAGATCTATTCATTATACGGTTCTGCAGAAACCGGGATATGGGCCTGGTGCGATTATAGCCGTTCGCCATCATTGTTCAGGGTAATTCACGGGCTGGTAGTGGAGCCATACGATCAGGATGCCGATGGCTATGGTTCCCTCCTGGTGAGTAATCTATTCCGTAAGCGTTTCCCAATCTTTAGGTATAATACTGGCGATATCGGTAAATGGGTTGAAGTTGACGGCCAACCTTATTTGGAATTAAAAGGGAGATCTTCCAATTCTTTTATGTTTAACGAGTGTAACTATGAACTGGATGATTTTAATGCAGTTTTAACAGATGTTGAACGGTTTCAGATACAGATCACACCTTATGAAGGGCATACCGCAATAAAATTTATGCTGATAGCTGATGTAGCCAATAACGATAAAGCAGCCTATATTGAGTTAAAGCTTCAGGAGATAAATGAGGTGTTTGGTTACAAAGTGAGAAATTTAGAGGTTTTAGCGGGTATGGATTTAGATCTTTATACCAATGCCATTACTGGTAAAACACATGTGATTGTCGATCATCGGATTTGATATTGACTTTTGGCGGATTCTGCGGATTTCATACCCTGTTTCCAGAATGGAATGGACAAAAAAAGCCGCTTCAAGTAGAAGCGGCTTCCGTAGCCCGTAGGGGAATCGAACCCCTGTTTCCAGAATGAAAATCTGGCGTCCTCACCCCTAGACGAACGGGCCATTAATCTGAGTTTTGACTTTGGAGTCTTTAGTTTGGAGTTACTCCGAACTTAAAACTCTCAACTCCCGACTTCTTGGTAGCGGGGACACGACTCGAACGTGCGACCTTCGGGTTATGAGCCCGACGAGCTACCAACTGCTCCACCCCGCACTCTATAGCTTCAATTTTCTTTGTTTGAAGGAGTGCAAAGGTATATAATATTTTTGCTTTTCAAAAGGCTTCACAAACTTTTATTAGATATTTAAATTATCTGCTTGATTTTTAGTGTATTATTTTTGCTGCAGCTGATTTTTTACTGCTCTTGTAAAAGGGAAATAAAGAAAAGAACTTACCTATCCAAATTGATCCTCAATTTTAATCTCATCGGAAATAATCTCGGTTTCGCATCTCCTGCAAAGTGTTTCTGGTGTTAGCTTTAGTTATAATGGCATTAAACAAGCTGGTACGTGTAGGGAATTGTCTTTTGTATAATTAATAAGATAAATGCAGTTAGCTTATAGATGTTATGATTTGTTTGTGCGCGAAGAATTGAAGTTATCTTTATTGAACATTTGAACTGCTAATTTAACGAAAATTGCCCTACACTAAAATTATAAGCCAATACATTTGAACTGCTAATCAAATAGTTAATTTGGGTTTTAAATGCTTTAAATTCCCCTGGTTTGCCAATTTTAATATCCTTAATTACTTGTACTGGCTAAAAATGTGTGCTTTAAGTGTAAATGTATTCAGTTTTACATCGAGTAAATATGTATTTTTTGTTTTTAGTTATGGTATTATAAAATATATGATTTTTGTATGTTAATTAACTGGTTATAATTGTAAATAAAAAGGGTTATGAATAATTACAGCTATTCACATACCTATTTGCAAATGGTAGCCAGGCAGAAATATCTGTCAGCATATATGGTATTCAACAAAATTCCGGAGACTAAAAGAAAGGAGGAGCATTCAAGTAAGTACCTTTATAAAAAAAAATCAAAATTAGTGACTATCTATCTTTAAAAAACCTTAATCAAACCATTATGAAATTTAAAATTTGTGTTATCGCTATTACGGTATTTTTACTACTCGGCTGTTCAAAAGAAAAACAGCAAATTGAAGAAAATATTGAACCACAGTTAAAAGGATTGGCATCTATTGATGGCAATACCTATTATCAAACCATTGATGGGTTGGGCTTTTCCAGTGCGTGGTGTGGTACGCTTACTACAGCCAAAAATGATGCACTTTATAATACACTGGGTTTTTCTTTGTTAAGGGTTCGTTTCGACCAGAATAATGCATGGGCAGATGAAACGAACAATGCCGCTGCGGCACATGCCCGGGGCGCTAAAGTATTAGGCTGCCCCTGGAAAATACCTGCTGCTTACCGATCAGGCAATACCATTCCATCTAACCAGTACATTAATTTCTGCAATTGGCTGGGTAGCGCTGCTTCAGCCATAAACTGTGATTTTGTATCTATAAAAAATGAGCCTGATGGCTCTTCGGAAGATGGAAATTTGGATGGAAACCAGATACGTGATATTATTAAAGCTGGCGGATCAAATATTGGCAAACCCATTGTTTGTGCTGATGCTATTAATTTTAACGATACCTATACTGACCCAACACTGAACGATGCAGCCGCTGTCGCTAAAATTTCTTATGTTTCCGGGCATCTTTATGGTGGTGGTAATTATGTGCACCAAAATGCGCTTAATAAAGGAAAACGCATTTGGATGACAGAATACTATGTTGAAAATAGCCGTGACAATATGGATAACTGTTTAGTTTTAGCTAAAAACATTAATGATTGTATGAACAATCAATTTAGTGCGTACTACTTTTGGTGGGTTAATGACAATGATGCAAGCGTTAACCTGGTTAATCAAAGTGGTACAATTTACAAAGCCGGCTACACCGGCGGCCAGTTTGCCAAATGGATAAGGCCAGGAAAACAAAGAATAGCCTGTACCTATAATCCTACCCCTAGTGTTTATTTAACAGCCTACCGGGGAGGTGGATTGGTCATCGTGGCTGTTAATACAGGCACTTCCGCAGTAAGCCAGTCTTTTTCGGTTGCTAACGTTAGTGGCGTTGGTTCGCTGAATATTCATCGTACATCTAGTAATGAAAACATGTCTTCAATAGGATTAGTTGCTGTTTCGGGTAATGCATTTACGTATACGCTTCCTGCTAAAAGTATTACTACCTTTCACCAGTTTTAGCTGGTAGTACAGCTTATTGCAGTAAGCAACAAAATGCCGGATATCACCTTCATGGGCATGAAGTATTATTGTTTCATGCCCATGATATTTCCATAATAAGATTTAAGAAAAAGCAAATTTTTATTCATGACAGTGTATGTGGCGGATTTTTATCTTAATATGTTTATGAAGCTTATCTGCAATTGTTTTTTAGTACTGCTGTCAATACTTTTGTGCAGTTATTGTGCGGTTGCGCAAACTTATAATGATGCCATCCCCATGAGCCTTGCTGCCGGAATTAAGCCCCTAGAAAATTACGAAACTTTAAGCGGCAGTAGCAAAGGAAGAGCAGAGTTGTTGAGCAATAACGCATTACAAAGTTCTTCAGGTGTAAAATCTTATCAGTTTGCGGAAAGGGTAAATGTTAACCTTAATCCTGCAAATTCAGGACATTGGGATCAAACAATACATGGCAGAATTTGGCGCTTAGGCATCCATGGCGTTAATGCATATTCCATTTACCTGACTTTTAATTCCCTGAAACTATCAAAAGACGTAACGCTGTTCGTATATAACAAAGGTTTAAGGCAGTTCAGAAAGTATAATCAAAAAAACAATGTAAGCAGTCACATCTCATTGGCTCCCGTTTCCGGAGATACAATAATGCTGGAATTGAATATACCTAATGGTGTAACTGATTATGGGGGTATTCAATTATCCAAAGTATATTTAGATAGAACCGGTATTTTTAAAACAGGAACCAAAAAAGTTTCTGCAAGTACCGAGGCTTATTGCGATCAAAATATAAATTGTGAAAATGGCATTAATTGGTTAACCGACAAAAGGGCTGTATGTAAAATTATTACCGATGGCAATCTAAGCTCGGGTACACTTATCGGTAATACATCAAAAGATAAGCAACCATATCTTCTAACATCTTTTCATACTATTTTCGATGAAAGCCATGCAGAAGAATCTGTGTTTATATTTAATTATGAGTATGATTGCGAACAAACATCGATCAGCGACGACCAGACCATTTCTGGTGCTAAACTTGTGGCTGCAGCTGATAAACTTGACTTTTCCCTGCTCAAACTTAATGAAGTGCCTCCAGCCTCTTTTCATCCTTATTACGCCGGTTGGGATGTAAGGGAGGTTCAACCCGAAGCTGGTGTTTGCATTCATCATCCTGGTGGCAGGTATAAACAGATTGCTATAACTTATAATCGGCTTAATTCGGCAACGTTCAATTCGGATTATAAAGCCAATTCTTCATGGCAGGTTGTTAAATGGAATATTGGTACTACTGAGCCCGGTTCTTCCGGAGCTCCGCTATACAACCAACAGCATAGGTTGGTGGGTAATTTAACGGGTGGCTATTCTTCCTGCAATTCACAAGGTAGCGATTATTTTAATAAGTTAAGTGTTTCTTATACTTCCAGGGCAAAAATAGGAAATAAGCTGATCGAATTGCTTGATCCTGTACACCTTGGGGCAAGTTTTATGGAGGGCTACGATCCTTATGGGTTTAATGCTGAACAATGTGATACGGTGTCTCATATCAGAGTTAAGGAGAAGACAGCTTACAGCCTGACCGAAAGGCCTTCTGATTACTTATTGGGAAATGCTTCTGTTATGTTTGCCGAGAAATTCACCACGCCAGGCTACTTGCTTTTGCCAGGTTTTTACTTAAATATTGCGCGGTTAGGAACTTTTAATCAAACTTCCAATATAAAAGTAAAGATATGGGGCGGCGGAAGCCTGCCCGGGCAGGAGATTTATACAAAGAACATTTTTTTGAAAGAATTAAAGGCTGGGTCGGTCAATTATATTTTGCTTGATTCTGTTCTAAAGTTAACCTCGGGCTTCTATATTGGCTACCAATTAATGGATGATAACCATAATGGGTTCGCAGTATATCATTCTGCAAATCGTGGTAAAACAGGTCCGTCGACAATGTATGTCTATGATGGTGCCTGGCACAATATTAATTCAATTGACAAAATTGATTACTCCGCTTCTATGTCAATTGGCATCGTTGAGTGTTACGGCAAAACAGATGAATTGCGGTCTGATGCTTTATTGCTGTTTCCTAATCCATGTAGTCAATATATAAATATTAATGTGCCCTTAACGTTTGCTATTGAGGGAGTAGATTGTTATGATATGAGTGGCCGCAAGCATGTTGTAGATTATCAACCATCCGAAGTATTCAAGCGTGTTTACTTTAATCTTTCGCCAGGGTTATATATACTGGTTGTTAAGGGCTCGGGGCTGCAACTGTCATCCAAATTTATTGTGGCCAACTAATCCAGCCTTCCATAGCAATTTCTATGGTGCATTATACCTTATTTAACAGGACTTTATTGCGTTGTAGGTACTTATCAGAACAGATACTCATTGACACGGGAGAATTAGCGTACTTTTTGATATGCCTATAAAACTTAAAAAGCTGTAAATCATAGATTTACAGCTTTTTAAAGGTTTTGATTTTAATACTTGTAGCCCGTAGGGGAATCGAACCCCTGTTTCCAGAATGAAAATCTGGCGTCCTCACCCCTAGACGAACGGGCCATTAATCTGAGTTTTGATCTTGGAGTCTTTAGTTTGGAGAAACTCCCAACTTAATACTCTCAACTCCCAACTTCTTGGTAGCGGGGACACGACTCGAACGTGCGACCTTCGGGTTATGAGCCCGACGAGCTACCAACTGCTCCACCCCGCACGCTATACAACTCGTTTTTTTCTTTGAATTAAATCCTTAACTCTGTTTCCGAATTGGAATGCAAAGATATAATTCGTTTCTTTGTGCTGCAAATTTTTTTTAAAAAATATTTTAATGGCGCATAAAGCAGGTTTTGTTAGTATAATAGGTAAACCAAATGTAGGTAAATCCACCCTCATGAATGTGCTTGTAGGCGAGCGACTTAGCATTATCACTCCTAAGGCACAAACCACAAGACACCGCATTCTAGGGATTGTAAATGAAGAAGAATATCAGATCGTTTTTTCTGATACTCCGGGTATAATTAAACCAAAATACAGTTTACAAGAGAGCATGATGAGCTTTGTTAACGGATCTTTAACTGATGCAGATGTACTTTTGTTTGTAACCGATATCAATGAAGCGCACGATGAAGAGGATGTGCTGGAGAAAATCCTGAACCGGGATATTCCAACAATTGTACTGATTAATAAAATTGATAAAGCACTACAGGAACAGGTTGATGAGAAGATTGCTTACTGGCAGGAAAAGTTAAATCCGGTTGCTATTTACGCAATTTCAGCTTTACATAAACATAATGTAGATGGGTTGTTGGATCGTGTACTCGAAATGTTGCCGGAACACCCACCATATTACGATAAAGAAGATTTGACCGACCGCTCTGAGCGTTTCTTTGTTTCGGAGATTATCCGCGAAAAAATCTTCCTTAATTACCAGAAAGAAATTCCTTACAGTACCGAAGTTATTGTAAAGAGTTTTAAAGAAGAGAAAATGAAAAATGGCAAAGGCGCCATGATCAGGATTACGGCAGAAATTATCGTAGAACGCGATTCGCAGAAGAACATTTTAATTGGTACTGGTGGAAGCATGCTGAAAAAGGTAGGTACTGAAGCACGGTTAGAGATTGAGAAATTTTTAGACAGTAAGGTTTTTCTGGAAATGTTTGTAAAAGTAATTCCCGACTGGAGAAGTAAAAAGAATTATTTAAAAAGCTTCGGTTACGATAATTAACTGTACCTTTGCAGCCCGAAATGAATCGGTTAGTAGTTGATAGTCAATGGCTGATAGCCAAATAGTTTGAGCAGCTTGCCTGAACACCACGACCATTAATTATAAGCCATTAACTATCAAAAGAACACCATGAGTAATATTATAGCCATCGTAGGCAGGCCAAACGTAGGTAAGAGCACCCTTTTTAATAGATTAACCGAAAGCCGTAAGGCAATTGTAGATGATATCAGCGGTGTAACCCGCGACAGGCATTATGGAGTAGGTGAGTGGACCGACAGACAATTTACCGTAATCGATACCGGTGGTTATGTAGCCAACTCAGAAGATGTTTACGAAGCTGCCATCCGCGAGCAGGTAATGATTGCAATCGAAGAGGCCAGTGTTTTAATCTTTATGGTGGATGTAACAACAGGCATTACCGATTTAGATGATGATATTGCCCAGGTATTGCGTAGAAGTAATAAGCCCGTTTATGTTTGTGCAAATAAGGTAGATAATACCGCTTTATATAACGAAATCCATACTTTTTATGGTTTTGGATTAGGAGAAGTATATCCTCTGTCATCAATGACTGGTTCCGGAACAGGAGAGTTGTTGGATGAGGTAGTTAAAAATTTCGAAGATATTCCGGAAGAAGAAAACCAACTGCCTAAAATTACCATTGCTGGTCGCCCGAATGTGGGTAAATCTTCTTTGGTTAATGCATTAATTGGTAAAGAGCGTAATATCGTTACTGCAAATGCAGGTACAACCCGCGATTCAATTAAAATCCATTATAATCAATTCGGTCATGAGTTCATGCTGATCGATACTGCAGGATTACGGAAAAAAACAAAGGTTAAAGAAAATCTGGAGTTTTATTCCGTAATGCGTACCATCAAAGCTTTAGAAGAAGCTGACGTGGTGGTATTAATGATCGACGCCGTAGAAGGAATTGAAAGTCAGGATATCAATATTTTCCACCTGGCCGAGAAGAACAAAAAAGGTATTGTAATTCTGGTAAACAAATGGGATTTAATTGAAAAAAATACCCAAACCATGAAAGCTTTCGAAGAGCAGATTCATGAGCGTATCCGTCCGTTTACCGATGTGCCGATCATTTTCACCTCCGTATTAAACAAGCAGCGTATCTTTAAAGCAATAGAAGCGGCTTTAGAAGTTTATAAAAACCGTAGCAAGAAAATTCCTACATCTAAATTAAATGATGTCATGTTGCCGCTGATTGAAAAATTCCCGCCACCGGCATTAAAAGGAAAACACATTAAGATTAAATACATCACGCAGATTAATGCTACTTCGCCAATGTTTGCCTTTTTCTGCAACTTGCCACAGTACATTAAAGATCCGTATAAACGTTTCATCGAGAATAAATTAAGAGAAAACTTCGATTTTTCCGGTGCACCGATCCAGATTTATTTCAGACAGAAATAAGGTAAGGTTGAAGGTTTAAAGGTGGAGGGCGTAAGGTCGATATGCCTAAAAAACCAATCTATTAAAAACAGGGCTGCATTCCATAACAGCCCTGTTTTATTTTAATCGACCGTCATTTCGACCGTAGTGGAGAAATCTTTGAACTGTCCAATAACATAATTTAAAGATTTCTTCATTTCGCTGTACTCCATTCGAAAGGACGATCCTCCTTATCAGTGGTCAGAAAATACCCCTACCTTTGCTTCATGCAATTACAAGTACAAAATAGCCAGTCAGCTGACATCAATACCATTTTCGATTTTTACGATATGGCCATTGCCCATCAAAAGAAAGTATTTAATAAACACTGGCAGGGCTTTAGCAGAGAAATGGTACAAACCGAGATTGATGAAAGCCGTCAGTATAAAATCCTAGTAGATGGCGTTTTTGCCTGTGTTTTTGCTGTTACGTTTAACGATCCGTTGATCTGGGGAGAACGAGATCATGATGCGATATATATCCATAGAATTGTAACCCATCCTGAATTTAGAGGTTATTTTTTTGTGAAAGAAATCATCAAATGGGCTAAAGATTACGCAAAAAAGAACGACATTAAATTTATCAGAATGGATACCTGGGCGGATAACGAAAAACTGCTCGATTATTATACGGGTTGTGGTTTTGATTATGTTGGGGTAGTAACTATGGAAAAAACCGAAGGGCTACCAAAACACTATGAGGGAATCAGCTTAAGTTTGTTTGAGATTGTGCTGTAGCGCATTTCAAAGGTGCATCAAGGTGGCTCGTAACGAAATTTATGCTGTGATAAAATCATCAATATCTAGCGAGACGCTAAGACTAGAGGGTAGTCGTCCTGCTGAACTTGTTTTATTAGTAGTATTTATGATTTTAAAGGCCTAATAGCTACTTCGTGGTCAGCATCTTTCATATAAAAATAACCTTGTTGGATAGATCCTGAAATAACTTACCTTCGGTGAGCTCGCTCAAGGCTCGGTTTACTTCGTAGCTTTCCGCTTCGCTACAGGTCAGGATGACGGTAACTGCGTAGGTTTCTTATTCAGACATATTTATAATCCGAGTTGGTAAAACTTATTTCAACTTAATCTTCCAGTTTAACATATCATCTACTTCTCCAATACGGATAAAGTTGTTTTTTTCTAAAATAGAGTAAGAGGCCACATTGTCTTTTGTAGTGGCGGCATAAACCGATTTCACTTTAGGTTGTTTCTTTGCCCATTTGATGATTCTGCCGACAGCCTCTGTCATAAATCCCCGACCTCGAAATTCTTCGTAAGTACCGTAACCGATTTCGATTTCGCCATTTGGATCTGGCTCGCCAATAAAACAAATATCGCCTACAATTCTATGATCGGGTTTGGATATGATGGTCCATAAAGTATGGTATAGATAATCTTTATCCTTATCAAAAACATTAGGTAAAATCGTTTGTTCCAAAGCCTCTTGAAGCGAAGGAGAAATGTTTTTCTTGGTTGGTAGAAGGCCAAACTCTTGTTCTAAAGAATGATCATCTTTAATATATTTTAAAAGTTGATCGTGCGTTAATGGTTTTAAAATGAGGCGTTCTGTTTCTATCATGCTTGAGTTTGTTATATAGACTATATAAAACTTTGGGTTTTGAATAAGCAAAATTTTACAATAAGCTTTTATTGAAAAACGACGTCCTGGATTTTTTCAAATACCGAACATAATTAATAAACCTTTATTACCTGGCCCGATACAATGCCCAGCACACTTTTCTCATAAGCTTTAACCACTTTCTCCATGGCAACCGGAATTTCCCCGGGAAAAGAATCGAAATAAGCAGGAGAATCTTCAACTACGTTAGGACTAATAGCGTTGATACGAACTCCATTTTCAAGTTCTGGAGCAGCAGCCATAACAAATGCATTTAAACCTCCGTTTATGGTGCTCAGTGCTGATCCCGCAGCAACAGGATTTTCTGCCAATATTCCAGAAGTTAGTGTAAATGAACCGCCTTTATTAATGTAATGCTGACCGATAAGCACCAGGTTAACCTGACCCAACAGTTTATCCAGCAAGCCACCCTTAAATACTTCACCCGTCATCTGATTTACAGGCGCAAAGGGACCTTTACCGCTCGTACTGATCAGGGCATCGAAAGCCCCGATTTGCTCGAACATATTTTTAACCGATGTTTCACTGGTAATATCTACCTGGACATCGCCTTTAGTATTTCCTACACGGATGACCTCGTATTTTGGTGCAAAACCTTCAGCCACCTTTCTGCCAAGTGTGCCTGTTGCACCAACAATTATTATTTTCATTTAAACCTCTTTAATATGAATATCACTAATATCGTTTTAAACATCAGAGGTTATCGAAATGTTTGTAGATCATCAATCCTGCAATACCATTTCGGCTTTAAGGTCGGTAATCAAGAGGTCGATATGCATTTGCGTAACATTTGGCATGCAGATGATATGCGAATTTCCCTGCTCTGCTGCTAGCTGCCATTTTTTGCAGATGCTGGCAGATGGTGTAGGAAAATTTACAGTAATGGCATTCGCATTTCGCCATGCAGCAATACCTAGCGCTTTAAGTTTTTGTTCAGTATAAGCTGCAGTTGCTAGGCTGTGTATGGCTCTGCTCTTTAAACCCGCTATGCCCAAACGTTTAATGGTATGCCATAAAAATAGAGGGCTATGTCCATTTCTGGATCCCGTAATAGTGGTGTCAACACTTCCGATGTAAGCAACCGAACGGGCAATCCGATCACGGTTCGATTTTTTGGCCACCACGACCCCACAAGGCATGGGCGAGCCGAAAAACTTATGGCCGCTAATGGCAATGCTGTCGGCACCATCTTCAAAATCGAATGCTGGCCTTGGTTCAATCAGTGCGCTGTAGGTACCAGAAAGTGCCGCATCAGCGTGGATATAATAGTGTTGGATAGCCAGTTTTTTTAAGATGGCTTTAATTTTGGCCACATCATCACGTGCCTCGGTCATGGTAGTGCCAATATTGGCCATAATAATAACAGGCATGTGGCGGTTCATTCTAATGGTGTGCTCAAGGTCTTCGTAATCGATTTCTCCGTTGTCTTGCGTGCGGATAACGATGTTTGACATATTGAGTAAATGCAGGTTCTTTTGCACGCTATAATGTGTAGCTTCAGAATAATAGACCATTCCCTTTGGGTGTAACTCGCGGGCAAGGTACAAGCCATAGAGATTACCCTCTGAGCCACCATTCGTAACGTAACCCCACCAATTATCAGCTGGTGCGCGAAAAAGTTCGGCAAAAAACCGGACTACTTCTTTTTCCAGCTCCCGGGAGCCAACGCCATAGGTAGAAGTAACGAAAGGATCGCCCAGGTTGTTCATCGGGTATTTTAAAAAATCAGAAAGTGACTGGTAATCAAAATCTTTAGATACCGGATAACCTAAAAATAAATCGGTTTGCTCCTTAACCTTTTCTAAAAGGTTGTCCAATACTCGTTGATCTTTTGCTGCTAACCTCGCCTCCATAATATGATATGATTTGAATACAAAATTAATCAAAACAAAATATAGTATTAGTTAATGTTTTTGAATTGAAATATTATGTTGTTTTATACTGATTTTTCGAAATTTAAAATTTATTTAGCTGCTTGATTTAGCCTCAATAAAGTATAAAATATGGCTATTGAAGGTTAAGAAGTGCTTGTCTTACCGCATTGTCTGTCTGGTTTGCGGCCTTATAATAACCAACATCGCCCAGATAATAGCGACAAAGCAAAGCTTTAAGGTCATTTAAAATCACATTTTTCGAATTGTACAGTTGAAAACGATCTATTGCTATGTTTTTGCGTTGAAGAAATCCGATGAAGTCCTTAAAGTCGTTATCGTTTATGGTGAAGATATTGATATTCTGTTCTACAAAACTGGCACTGTACTTATTGGTGAGTACATTAAACACGTAGTCAGAAAGTATTTTCTTGCTTACCAGATTACTGTAAAACTTATTATAGCCATTTGTATCTAATTTCACAAATATATCTGGCTGGATCCCGCCAATTCGTTTAACTTTTTTGTTAGGCTGAATATTTACACCTTCAGTTTTCTCAATAGAATCCTGGAAAGAGGTACGGTCTCCTGTGAGCTCTCCATCCGTCATCCGTTCGTCTAATTCATGTTTATAAGCATCATAACCTTTTTTGTATGATTTTTGGATACTCCGACCGGATGGCGTATAATATCTTGCAATGGTTAAGTTCAATGCAGAGCCATCGCCAAAAGCAAATTGCTCTTGTACCAGGCCTTTGCCAAAAGAGCGGCGGCCAACAATAATCCCACGTCCTAAATCCTGGATGGCTCCTGCTACAATTTCACTTGCTGAAGCAGTATTTTCATTAATCAGCACAGCCAACTTCCCATTTTGAAAAGACCCGGTACCAGTAGAAAAATAATCGGTGCGTGGCTCATGCTTGCCTTGTGTATACACAATGAGTTTGTTCTCGCCCAAAAACTGATCGGCGAGGCCCGTCGCCGCTGTAAAATAACCACCTCCATTATCGCGAAGGTCAAGAATCAGTTTTTTCATGCCCTTTGCTTTAAGATTATTGGCTGCAGCAGAAAAATCGTTATCCGTATTGGCGCCAAACTTACTTATCCGAACATAACCAGTTTCGTTGTTAATCATGTAGGCCGCATCAATACTGCTTACGTTTACCTTACCACGGGTAACCATGATGCGGTTACTTTGTGGCGCTCCCGGGTGTAAAAGCACTACACTCACGCCCGTACCGGATTTGCCTTTAAAACGACCTGTAAGTTGATCTTTTGGTAGGTTTCGGCCACTTACTACTGCGGTATCAATACTCAGTATCTTATCACCCAATTTAATTCCCGCCTGGTATGCTGGTCCATCTTTAACCACACCGGTAACCATCATGGTATCATTAAGCATGTAATATTCTATGCCTACACCTTCAAAATTTCCTTCCAGGTTATCGGTCATATCTTGCGCATCAGTTGGTGGCAAGTAAACACTATGTGGATCGAGTTGGTGTAAAACACTATCGATAGGTAAATTTTGAAGCGAATCGGTATTGATATCATCAACATAATTGCCGTTAATGATGTGTAAGATTTCGTTTAATTTTTCGTCGCTGTTATTGGCTAGTTGAGGACTTCTTTTAACGCCAAAGCCTTGATCTTTAATGAATTTTATACCCAAAAACATACCTGCTATTAAAATAACAGAATAGCTTACAGCAATCAGTATGTTGTTACGGGTATTTTTTTTCATTGGCGTTATTGCAAATTTATGAAAATTAGCGAGTTGATATATTTTTTAACTGCATTTTCATGTCTTTTGTTTATAATATTTAACATTAATTAACGCAATGAATAGAATGATTGAAATTAGTGAGCGATATTTTTGATTTTTTAGCGTAGAATTTAAAAAGAATTTACCGAATTTTATCAAAATTATATTTATGAACAGAGTTACCGAGCAAGAATCTAACTATAACCACATTGATCAGATGTCGGTGTTGGAAGTTTTGCAGGGCATTAATAACGAAGATAAAACTGTAGCTTTTGCAGTCGAGAAATCTTTGCCTCAGATCGAAAAATTAACATCGGCCGTTGCCGAAAGGATGAAAAAAGGTGGTCGTCTATTTTACATCGGTGCAGGTACAAGTGGTCGTTTAGGTGTGGTAGATGCTTCAGAGTGCCCGCCTACTTATGGTGTTCCTTTTGATTGGGTTGTAGGGATTATTGCTGGCGGAGATACTGCCATTAGAAGAGCAGTAGAATTTGCTGAAGATGACGCCGGACAAGCCTGGAAAGATCTTCAGGAATTTGGGATTAATGAGAAAGATTGTTTAGTTGGCCTGGCGGCGTCAGGTACTACGCCGTATGTAATCGGTGGATTAAACACCGCACGTAAGTATGGCATTTTAACCGGCTGCATTGTTTGTAATGCAGGCGGACCTATTGCTGCAGAATCGGATTTTCCGGTTGAAGTGGTGGTTGGCCCTGAATTTATTACCGGCTCCACCCGCATGAAATCCGGTACGGCGCAGAAAATGGTATTAAATATGTTAAGCACTACTGTTATGGTTCAGCTGGGACGTGTAGTTGGCAATAAAATGGTCGATATGCAGTTAACTAACCATAAACTGGTCGATAGAGGTACACAAATGGTTGCCGATGAACTGAATATCGGTTATGATGAGGCGGCCGAATTGCTGAACCGTTATGGAAGTGTACGTAGAGCCGTGGAAGCAGGACACTAAGAAATGATAGAAGGATGGATTGAGTGAATGAAAGAATTAGTGATTGATAGCATGTAAGAGTAGCATTAATCATTCCCTCATTCAAAACTCGCTCATTCAATAATTAGAAAATATGCACGAAATTGAGCCTTATTACCAGTGGAGAGATGATTATATTTCGGCAGAAGATGAGCGTTCGCCATTTTATAATACCGAATATTCAGAACTTTACTTCGATAAGCAGATTTATAACTTTTTATTGCATCCGCAATGGGATGAGTTTGGTTCGAATACACTGTACATGAAGGTATTATATGCCGACTACGACAGAAGTTATGCCATTATCGAATTTATCGGCGAGTGGAACGATGCCATTAACAACGATATTATGCTGATGAAGCGCGATATTTTAGAGCTGATGATGGACGAAGGCATTAATAAGTTTATCCTGATAGGAGAAAATGTACTTAATTTTCACGCTTCAGATGATAGTTATTACGAAGAATGGTTTCAGGAAGTAGAAGATGGCTGGATTGTTGGGGTAAATTTTCAGGAGCATGTGATCAGCGAATTTCGCGATAATAGCATCGATTATTACATTAACTTTGGCGGTGCATTTGATAATCTGCCATGGCGTACATTAAAACCGTTACAATTCTTTAAAAAAGTTGAAGAACTGTTGACAAAAAGATTGAACTAAAATATTATCTTTATCTTACGAGATAATTTAAAGAAAGAGATTAACAAGGCAAAGCTTAATCATTAATAATTATGAATATTTCAGTAACTCAGTTATATGCACCTTTAAGCGAAAAGCTAGATAAGGATGTTGCCGAAAATTTAACAAGTTATATTGAGTCTAAAGTTGATAAAACAGTTGTAGATAAAACTGCACATTTAGCCTCAAAAGAAGATTTGGCAAATACAAAAACAGACATGATAAAATGGTTTGTTGGGTTATTCATAGCTTTAGCATTAATGATAATCGGACTTTATTTCAAATAAAAACTAATAAATACACAAAAAATTAAATGGAACAACAAAATTATCAATATCAGGACAACAGTGTTTTCGTTCAGGAACGATCTGTTTCTAAAAAATTCTTTGCCAACGTTTTCTTATGGATGTTTGTGGCGTTAAGTTTATCGACAGTGGCAGCGTATTTATTTGGTACTAATGAGCAATTGATGCAATACCTTTTAAATATTAATCCCTCAACTGGAAAAGTGAGCATGTCGATTTTCGGTTATGTAGCGATGTTTGCACCACTCGGATTGGTTTTATTAATGGGATTCGGTTTAAGCAGATTATCATTGCCAGCATTAATTGGCGTTTTTGTACTTTATTCAGTATTAACTGGAGTGAGTTTAAGTTTTATCTTGTTAACTTATACTTCAGGCTCAGTGGTGAGTTGTTTTGCTGGAGCTGCCGGAATATTTGGAATTATGGCATTTATGGGTTATACAACCAATATCGATCTAAGTAAATTTGGGCCAATTTTAATGGTTGGCGTAATTGGTTTAGTGATTGCCAGTGTAATAAATATGTTTGTTCAAAGCGAACAGTTCAGTTTGTTTATGGCATTCATTGGTATTGCCATATTTACGGCATTAACGGCTTACGATGTGCAAAAAATAAAAAGAATTGGCGAAGGGATCGAAGCTAGCGGCGAACAGGTTCTTCAGATTGAATCTAAAAAAATGGCTATTGTAGCTGCGCTGTCCTTATACTTAGATTTCTTAAATATCTTCCTTTTCTTATTACGCATTTTCGGAAGCAGAAAGTAATGAATAAGTTTGTCGCAGTTGTTAGCTTCATCTTAATTGGCGCTTGTATACAGGCGATAACTAAATCTTTTATAACCGAAAATATCTATATTGTAAGTTCCGTAGGTGGAATTTGGTTGGCGTATATAGTAATTTTGTATAATAAAAAATATGGAAAAAAGGTAGTCTGCTGATTTTAAAAACAGAACAATATTCTTAAGGCTGCGCAGTTTTGCGTGGCCTTTGTAATTTTATTTGGTTGCAAGGCGATAAATTTTGGAATTGATGTTGCTTTGTTGCATTTTTGTATGCTTATTAAGAAAGACGGAGGGATTAGACCCAACGAAGTCTTAGCAACCTGTAACCTACAAGGTGCTAAATTCTATTCTGCAAATAGCGGAAACAGATAAGTTTAGGATTACGATTCACGTACCAACTTTTTAGATAAGCCTTTTAGGATGTAATAATGTATAATGGAGGATGTATGATGTGTCTTGCCATTTTCCATTTTCCATCCCACATTTTACACAACAAATGGGTATAAGAGAAGAATTAGAGAAACGTATTTTGGTGATTGATGGTGCAATGGGTACCATGATTCAGCGATATACCTTAACCGAAGAAGATTTTAGAGGGGAGCGATTTAAAAACCATCCCTGTGATGTAAAAGGCAACAACGATTTGCTCAACATCACACGTCCGGATATTATAAAAACAATACACCTGGAATACCTGGCGGCCGGTGCCGATATCATCGAAACCAATACGTTCAGTACCCAGCGCATTTCGATGGCCGATTACCAGATGGAAGACCTTTCTTACGAAATGAGTTTCGAAGGGGCACGGGTGGCAAAAGAAGCTGTAAATGAATTTATGGCTGCAAACCCCGGTCGCAAGTGTTTTGTGGCTGGTGCTATTGGCCCAACTAACCGTACCCTTTCCATGTCGCCGAATGTAAACGATCCTGGTTTTAGGGCGGTTTATTTTGATGAACTGGAAGCTGCTTATTATGAGCAGGTACGGGGTTTGGTAGATGGTGGTTCTGATGTATTATTAATCGAAACTATTTTCGATACTTTAAATGCTAAAGTGGCTATTGTAGCCATAAAAAAATACGAAGAGGTAATTGGCCGTAAACTGGAGATCATGATTTCTGGTACTATTACCGATGCTTCCGGCAGAACACTTTCGGGGCAAACTGCCGAAGCTTTTCTGAACTCTGTAATGCACGCAAAACCATTAAGTATCGGTTTTAACTGTGCTTTAGGTGCAAAAGAAATGCGTCCGCATATTGAGGAGCTTGCTGCAAAAGCAGGTTGTTACGTTTCGGCCTATCCAAATGCAGGATTACCAAATGAGTTTGGTGCTTATGATGAGCAACCACACGAAACCGCACATTTGGTTGACGATTTTATTGCCTCTGGCTTTGTGAATATTGTGGGCGGTTGTTGTGGTACTACGCCGGAACATATTGGTTGCATTGCCAAAAATGCCAGAAAAGCTGAACCCCGCAAAATTCCGGTGCTCGAGCCTTATATGCGTTTAAGCGGATTGGAACCTGTAACCATCACTCCGGATAGTATTTTTGTCAATATTGGTGAAAGAACCAATATTACCGGATCTCCAAAATTCTCCAAACTGATTTTGGGTGGCGATTATGAAGCTGCATTAGCCGTTGCTTTGCAACAGGTTGAAGGCGGTGCACAGGTAATTGATGTGAACATGGATGAGGGGATGTTGGATTCGGAAGCAGCAATGACCAAATTTTTAAACCTCATTGCCTCTGAACCCGATATTGCCAAATTGCCTATCATGGTCGATTCATCGAAATGGTCGGTTATCGAAAATGGCTTAAAATGTTTGCAGGGAAAAGGAATTGTAAACTCGATTTCCTTAAAAGAAGGGGAAGATAAATTCCGCGAAAGTGCCCGCAAAATTATGCAATATGGTGCTGCTGTTGTGGTAATGGCTTTTGATGAGCAGGGGCAGGCCGATAATTACGAGCGTAGAAAGGAAATCTGTAAAAGGAGTTATGATATATTGGTAAACGAAATTGGTTTCCCGCCAGAGGATATTATTTTTGATCCAAATATCTTAACCGTTGCAACCGGATTGGAAGAGCATAATAATTATGCCGTCGATTTTATAAATGCCACCCGTTGGATCAAAGAAAACCTGCCTTATGCCAAAGTGAGTGGTGGGGTTTCGAACATCTCATTCTCTTTCAGGGGAAATAATACTGTTCGTGAAGCGATGCACTCCGCATTTCTTTATCACGCCATTCAGGCAGGTTTAGACATGGGTATCGTTAACGCGGGGATGCTGGAGGTTTATCAGGAAATTCCGCCAGAACTATTAGAGAGGGTAGAAGACGTACTCTTGAACCGAAGGGAAGATGCGACAGAACGTTTAGTAGAATATGCCGATACCGTAAAATCAAAAGGTAAAGAGGTGGTTAAAGATGAAGAGTGGAGAAAAGGTTCTGTTGAAGAAAGATTATCTCATTCTTTAGTAAAGGGAATTGTGGAATACCTGGATGATGATGTGGAAGAGGCCAGACAAAAATATGCCCGCCCGATTCAGGTAATTGAAGGACCATTAATGGATGGAATGAACATTGTCGGGGACCTTTTTGGTGCCGGAAAAATGTTCTTACCCCAGGTGGTAAAATCGGCTAGGGTAATGAAAAAAGCGGTAGCCTATCTGTTACCGTTTATTGAGCAGGAGAAACTGGATAATCCTGACCAGGATCAGAATTCGTCGGCAGGAAGAGTGTTAATGGCCACTGTAAAAGGCGATGTGCACGATATTGGTAAAAATATTGTGGGCGTAGTATTGGCTTGCAATAACTTCGAAATTGTAGACATGGGCGTGATGGTTCCGGCACAGGAAATCATCAAAAAAGCCAAAGAAATAAATGCTGATATTATTGGTTTAAGTGGTTTAATTACACCGTCTCTGGATGAAATGGTTCACTTTGCAAAAGAAATGGAACGCGAAGGTTTTACCATTCCATTAATAATAGGTGGCGCAACAACTTCCAGGATCCATGCAGCCGTAAAAGTAGCGCCGAATTATTCAGGTCCTGCTATTCACGTATTAGATGCTTCCAGAAGTGTTACCGTTTGCAGTACCTTGATGAATCCTGAAACGAGAGATGACTATATCGCAGGCATTAGGACTGAATATGACAAAGCCCGCGAAGCGCATTTAAATAAGCGTTCTGATAAACGTTTTAAAACGTTGGAAGAAGCTCGCGAAAATAAATTTAAGATCGATTTTCAACCCAACCTACCTGTTCCCGAATTTACAGGTACCAGGGTTTTCGATAATTACCCATTAGAGGAACTGGTTCCCTATATTGATTGGACGCCGTTTTTCCATACCTGGGAGCTCCGTGGAAGTTACCCGAAAATTTTTGACGATAAAAATGTAGGCGACGAAGCAAAGAAACTTTTTGATGATGCACAGACTTTATTAAAACGTATTCTCGACGAAAAACTGCTAACAGCAAGAGCTGTAATTGGTTTCTGGCCGGCAAATGCGGTGGGAGACGATATTGTTTTAGAAGTCCGGAGTCCGGAGTCCGAAGGCGCAAGTCTGCCTGTCGACTCTGGACTCAAGACTGAAGACTCAAGACTAATTACGATTCACACCCTCCGCCAGCAGGCCGAAAAAGTAGATGGACAGCCTTATTATGCGTTATCTGATTTTATTGCACCGAAAGAAAGTGGTATTCAGGATTATTTTGGTGGTTTTGCCGTAACTGCTGGTATCGGGATTGATGAACTGGTGAATGAGTTTGAATCTAATTACGATGATTATAACAGCATCATGGCCAAAGCACTGGCCGATCGTTTGGCGGAAGCCTTTGCCGAGCGCATGCACGAACGTGTACGTAAAGAATATTGGGGTTATGCACAGGATGAAAATCTGAGTAATCAGGAACTGATCAAGGAAGAATATGCCGGTATCCGTCCGGCACCAGGTTATCCTGCTTGTCCGGAACACACTGAAAAAGGTACTTTATTCCAATTGCTTGATGCGGAGAATAAAATAGGATTGCACTTAACAGAAAGTTATGCCATGTATCCAACAGCGGCGGTAAGTGGGTTTTATTTCGCGCATCCCGATTCGAGGTATTTTGGATTGGGAAAAATTACAAAAGACCAGATTGAAGATTACGCCATCAGGAAAAATATGCCGGTTGAAGAAGTGGAGCGGTGGTTAAGTCCGAATTTAGCATATTAACCCCCGGCCCCTTAAGGGGAGGGAATTACATACAAATTAAAATTTAAGGCCCCTTAAGGGGTTGGGGTATGAAGATTACAGACCATATAAAAAACGCGAAGGGTAAAACCTTATTTTCTTTTGAGCTATTACCGCCTATTAAAGGGCAAAGTATCCAATGGATTTATGATGCCATAGAGCCACTATTGGAGTTCAATCCCCCTTTTATTGATGTAACCTCGCTCCGCGAAGACTACATTTATAAAGAACAGGAAAATGGCTTGCTGCAAAAAGTATCTTACCGCAAGCGCCCTGGTACCATTGCCATCTGTGCAGCCATTATTCATAAATATAAAGTTGACGCCGTTCCGCATCTCATTTGCGGTGGATTTACCAAAGAAGAAACCGAAAATGCATTGATCGACCTACAGTTTTTAGGGATCGATAATGTTTTGGCTTTGCGTGGAGATGCACGTAAGGCAGATGGGAATTTTGTACCAACTCCTGGTGGACATTGTTATGCTACAGATTTAATCGAGCACATCAAGAACCATAACGATGGTAAATTTCTCCACGAAGATGTAGAAACCTTTAAAAGCGATTTCTGTATCGGCGTAGCTGGTTATCCTGAAAAACACTTCGAAGCACCTAACATGAATACCGATTTCAAATATCTGAAAAAGAAAGTTGAAGCGGGAGCAGAGTTTATCGTAACACAGATGTTCTTCGACAACCAGAAGTATTTCGATTTTGTAAAGAAATGCAGGGAAAACGATATCAATATTCCAATTATACCAGGTTTGAAACCTATAAGTACCTTATCGCAGTTAAATGTATTACCGAAGATTTTTCACATAGATTTACCTGATGAATTGACGGATGCGCTATCTCACGCTAAAAACAATAACGAGGCTAAAGAAATTGGTACAGAAGCGATGATCAAACAATGTAAAGAACTGATCGATTTTGGCGCCCCTGTATTACACTTTTATACCATGGGCCGCCCTGAACAAACTAAAAAGATTGCTAAAGCTATTTTTTAGTAAAAAGACCTCGCAGGTTTCAAAAAACTGCGAGGTCTGATCCAAACCATTATTGGAAAAGCTCCTTGCTTTCATAAACTTGCGCATAGCATCTGCCCAATATTTCAAATTCTTACAGAACTTTAACCTTAATTTTGTTGTTTTAATATTGTAGCAATTATATTTGTAACAATGAAATTAGATGGCCTTAAATATATATTGATTGCCTGCATTGCACTAACTTTTGTCTTAAAAGTGAGTCGTGTGGTTTCGTATTTAAGCTATTCTACCGATAACGTTGAGGTTCTATCTACAAGTGATGATGCAACAGAGAAAGAAGAAAAGAAAATAGAAACCGAATATGCAATACAGGAAACCATGTTTCATGGGAAAATGTATTTTCCGCTTCAAACTTCAAAAAAGGTGATTGTTCCTGATTGTTCTCTTCAATTGGCATACTTCCCTGAAGTTTTAACTCCACCACCCTCCATTTAAACATATTTTTGTGTTTAATTTTCTGCAAATCCTGTAGAACAGATAGTCTATTTCAAATTTTAAAATAATATATATGAAACGAGCAATTTCATTTGCAGTGTTATTAATCGCTGCTTCTTTAAAAATCAGTGCACAGGAAGTTGTGCAAAATAATGTTAAGCCTGTAGAAAATGCCCTGAGTCAGGTAACTAAGCTCCAGCCGGTAAGTTTTAATTACGATAAAGCCTGGGCGGAAAAACTAAAGTTATCAGCCAAATCACAGTATGGTTTTGTAGGTGCTGAAGCTAAAACAACTATTCCTGAGATCGTTTCAGTCCAAGCTAAAAGTTATGTATCTGGCAAAAACGCCTTTAAAAATGCGACCATTACTAAGGTAGACTACGAAAGTTTAGTCCCGCTTTTGGTCGCCAGTATAAAAGAGCAACAAGAGCAAATAGAACAATTAAGGGCAGAAGTAAACAGTTTAAAATCCAGAAATACAAAGTAGTTATTTTAGTTTTATAGTTGATTCAGGTCGGAGTAATGTTCCGACCTTTTTTATTTTTATAAATAAAACGATCCTACGTAACGCTTAAATTTTTATTTTTATATAATTAACCAAATATAAATCTACAATTAAAAACAATTCTTATGAAAAAGCTTATTCAATTATTCCTGTTTTGTACAGTACTGGCTGTGTTACCTTTGCAAAATATTAAGGCTGAAAGTAATGCCAGTAAATTTTTTAGCATTGGTTTAAATTTAAGTAATGGAACTGGTGATAACGGATCTATTTACCTGTACGGACCTACTCCTGTTAGTGCTTATTTTGGCCCAAGTGGAGGTTCGTATGGTCCGTTGACGGCCGGCACCTATACTATTATTATTTATACTGCAGCCCCAGGTTCACGCACTTTTAGATTTAATGGACAAGCGATTACCACCACTGCGGGGAGTGCGACATTTAATAATGTTAGCATTACTTCTACAGCTTTCGCTTCTGTTAATTAAATAAATATTTTCAAGTTGGTCCGGATTTATAGTCCGGACCTTTGTGTTGTTTGACTTTTTGTTTAAGGATTACAAATCCCGACTAACTTTAGAGATAGGTCAGAAGTTGGGATGGATTTGCACTTTTATAAATCGTCATCTCGACTGTAGCGCAGCGGAACAGCGAGATCTATCTCTAGACAGATTTAGCTTCACTGGGCACTCCATGGTTCTCGGCTTCGTTGCACTCCGCTCGAAATGACGATCAATCTAATTACTACCCTTTAAGCAAATAACTTTTAAATCCTTCAAAATCCACGCCTAACTGATCTGCATGTTTAGGTTTACTTTCCAAAGCTTTTACCTGCTCTGGGATTTCGATTTTAGCTGCAATATCCGCCGGGAAAATATCCGGGAATTTACAGGCATGTGCGGTAGATAAGAAAACGGCTGCACTTTCATCAGAAGGTTTTTCGTTTCTGTATTTTTCAATTGCCAAATACGCAATCGCTGTATGCGGACAGGCAACATAATTTAGTTTCTTGTCAAGTTCTTTAATGCCTCCCAATGTTTCTTCGTCAGTAAAGCGATAAGCTGTAACCACTTTTTTAACCGCTTCTACATCCTGATCAAACAGATCCATAATGCGGACCCAATTGCTTGGTGCACCAACATCCATCGCATTCGAATAGGTTTGTGTTGATGGTTTGGTTTCGTAAAAACCACTTTCTAAAAAGCGTGGAACAGTGTCATTTACATTGGTAGCGGCGATAAACTGTTTAACCGGCAATCCTAATTTGTAAGCCAGCAAGCCGGCACCGATATTTCCGAAATTTCCGCTGGGAACCGAAAATACAACATCGCTAAAGCCTTGTTTTTTCAATTGGGCATAAGTGTTGAAATAATAAAAGGTTTGAGGAATTAACCGTGAAATATTGATGGAGTTAGCAGAAGTCAACCTGAATTTCGCATTCAGTTCATCATCAGCAAAAGCTTGCTTTACCAAAGCCTGGCAATCATCAAACGTTCCTTTTACCTCAACGGCCCTAATGTTTTCACCGTTTGTGGTTAACTGTAACTCCTGTATCGGACTCACTTTTCCTTCGGGATAAAGGATGGTTACCCTGGTATTCGGAACACCTAAGAAACCTAAAGCTACTGCTCCGCCGGTATCACCCGAAGTCGCAACTAATACATCTAGCAGCTGTTCGCCATCTTTTAAGAAATAAGCCATCACACGGCTCATAAAACGGGCGCCAAAATCTTTAAAAGCTAAAGATGGACCATGGAATAGTTCGAGTACAAAGGTTTTATCATCCAATTTTACAGCAGGAGCTTCAAAATTAATGGCATCATCAATTAAAGCCTTTAAATCTTCGTCTGGAATTTCATCTCTTAATAGTGATGAAGCTACTTTGTAAGCAATTTCCGGTAAAGAATATTTCTCGATATTTTCGATGAAACCGGCATCAAGCTGCGGGATTTCTACCGGCATGTATAAGCCTTTATCCTGAGGCATACTGTTAAAAACGGCTTCTTTAAAAGAAACACGTAAATCTTTATTGTTGGTTGAGTATAGTTTCATTTTTAATGAGGTTGGAGGGTTGAAAGGTTGAGGGTTGGAAGGTTTTGGATGCTTAGCCCTCCACCCTTAAACCCTCTACCTTCCAGCCTTAAGAAATTACTCTTGGCCCTTCCGCGTTAACCGGAGAAACAAAAGCTTTGCTATTAATATTTATTTTATGCAAGTGTTGCTGTTGCGATTTAGTTATTTTTCTGGCTGTTTCTTTATCTTTGGTCAATGCGAAAACAGAAGGACCAGAACCTGAAATTCCGAAACCAATTGCACCATTTTCCATTGCCAGTTTTCTCATTTCTTCAAAACCAGGGATCAGGATCGAGCGGGTAGGTTCTACCAGCACATCTTTCATGCTTCTTCCAATTAAGTCGAAATCATTCATGAACAATCCACTTACCAAACCAGCTACGTTTCCCCATTGGGTAACTGCATCCTTTAGGGCAACCTTACTACGGATCATTTGGCGTGCATCTTTTGTTGGTACGTCAACTTCCGGATAAACAATTGCGGCGTACATTCCGGCTGGTGTTGGCAAAGAAATCACGTCTAATGGTTCGTAACTTCTTACCAGTACAAAACCGCCCAACAAAGCAGGTGCAACATTATCGGCGTGGCCATAGCCACAAGCCAGTTCTTCACCTTTCATGGCAAAAGGAACAAGTTCTTTGGCCGTTAATAAATCGCCCATTAATTTGTTAATGGCAAATAAACCTGCAACCGTACTGGCCGAGCTAGAGCCCAATCCACTGCCGATAGGCATTTTTTTGTGGAGTTCAATTTCTACGCCCACATCCAAACGATCGATGTGTTTTAAATAATGTTGCACACTGGCACTTACCGTATTTTTAGCAGCATCCAATGGTAAACGACCGTCATCGCCGGTAATTCTTTTGATCACTACTCCTGGTGTATCGGTAAAACGCATTTCCACTTCGTCACCCGGTTCATTTACGGCGAAACCCAATACGTCGAAACCACAAACAACGTTTGCTACAGTTGCGGGTGCAAATACCCGGATAGAAGTTCCAACTTCTAAATCTGCTGGAACTAGCTCATTATCATTTATATTCTTTTGCATCTTTTAATACTGATTGCTTTATTGGCTGTTTGGTAAAACTTAAATGTTATTTTTTGGTTAAGGCTATTTTTAGCCCCAATAGAATAAATACTACACCTGAAGTTTTGTTCATCCAGATCTCGATATTTTTATTTCGGTTAAAGTGCTTAGCTACGTTGCTTCCTGTTAATGCTAAAAATGAGCACCAGATTAAGGTTATGAAGAACATAATCAGGCCGAGTAAAAAATAAGGAATCGGATTATTAATTTCCTCACTGTTGATAAACTGGGGTAAAAAGGCAAGGAAGAAGAGGGCTATTTTAGGATTTAAAATATCACTCAAAAGCGCCGTAAAAAACATTTGTTTCATTCCGGTTACTTTACTTTCAACGGGCTTTATCTCAACGTGTTCACCTTTACTGGCAAAAGACCGGTAGCCCAGGTAAATGAGATAGGCTGCGCCCAGGTATTTAACTATGCTAAAAGCAATGGCTGATTTCGATAAAATTTGAGAAAGGCCAAATGTAGCTGCACAAGTATGTACAAGCAAGCCCAAACTGACACCTAGAGCAGAGTATAAACCTGAATTTTTTCCTTTAGAAATACTTCTTGTTAAAACCATTATGGTATCTACACCGGGCGTAATAACCACTATAATAGCAGCTAATATAAATGCACCTAAATTCTCGATTCCTAACATAGCTATTATGCCGTTATTTGCTTTAAATGATATTTTAAATGCAACACATAATCTTCAATAAAATAAGAAAGTGTATGCAGTTCTGTTTTTCCTTTTCCGGTATCACAGTTATTCTGAAGCTTTTCTTCCGGAATGTTTTCAATTACCCGGCAAATCTGATAGTTCAATAATTTCCAAAGTGTTTTAACCTCACTAATATCAGTTCCCTGATAATTTTGATAAAGCACCCATTCATCCTGATGATAAACGATTTTAACACACTGCTCATACTGGCCAATAATTAATCGACGGATATTATTCGATGCATTATCGATCAAATGACCTAATAATTCTTTTTTAGACCATTTTGAGGGTTGCGGTTTATCGTTCCATGCTTTTTCCGTGATATTTTCAAAATCAATCATTGCCTGATCAACCAGGCTTAGGATTTCATTTTTATGTGCTAAAACCGGATTCATGGTATTAATTGTTTAAAGTACCTACGTTAATGATATCGGCAAAAACACCGGCGGCAGTAACTTCAGCACCAGCACCAGGACCTTTTACCACCAACGGGCGGGTTTTATACCGGTCTGTAGTGAAAGAGATAATATTATCACTTCCCGATAGCATATAAAAAGGATGAGTGTCATCCACCATCTGCAGGCTGATTTCTACATTGCCATCTTCCAGTTTACCGATATAGCGTAAAACCTTTCCCTCATTTGCTGCAGTATTCTTTAGATTTTCGAAATAAGCAGCGTTCGTTTGCAGTTCTGAATAGAAATCCTCTACAGAGCTTGCATTTAAACAGGCCTCAGGTAAAATATTATCGATTTTCACATCGCTGGCTTCCAATGGATAACCTGCATCGCGTGCCAGGATCAACATCTTACGCATAAAATCTTTTCCGTTCAGGTCATCACGTGGATCTGGTTCCGTATAACCCAGTTCCTGTGCTTCTTTTACCGTTTCGTAAAAACCGGCTTCACCCTTAAAATTATTGAAGATGTATGAAATGGTTCCTGATAAAATAGCCTCAATCCTGGCAACTTTATCGCCGCTCATCATTAATTCTTTCAGCGTGCGTATAATAGGTAAACCAGCACCAACATTGGTTTCATAATAAAAATCAACACCAAATTTACGGGCGGTATCTTTGAATGATTTATACTGCGCATAACCAGCAGAGTTTCCTTTTTTATTGCAGGTTACTACTGAAATGCTGCTTTCGAATATACCCTGATAAAATTCTATTGGTGATTCCGCTGCCGTATTATCCACAAAAACACAGTTGGGTAAGTTTAAAGCTTTCATTTTGGCTACAAAACCAGCTAAATCAGCTTTTTCACCATTAGCAGCTAGTTCGGTTTCCCAATTTTCGAGTGGTAAACCATCTGCGCTGAAGATCATTTGTCGCGTATTGCTAATGCCTGCAACCTTAACCTGTAGATCATTATTAGCTGCCAGGAAAGGCATTTGCTCTTTCAGTTGATTAAATAAGGTTTTACCAATGTTCCCTGTGCCGAGGCAGAACACGTTAAGCGTTCTTTTCAGGTCGGTAAAAAAGGCGTCATGTACCGCATTAACCGCTTTAGATAGATCATCTTTGCTGATGATCACAGAGATATTATATTCAGATGAGCCCTGTGCAATAGCTCTTACATTGATACCATTACGGCCCAATGCATTGAACAAACGTCCGCTCATACCCGGTGTACGTTTCATGTTTTCACCCACGATGGCCAAAACTGAAAGGTTACTTTCAACTTCTGGTAGTTCCAGTTTTTTTGCATCCAGTTCCAACTCAAATTCTTTTTTGATTAATGAAATGGCCTGCGAAGCATCAGTTGGTTTAACTGCGAAGGTAATACTATGCTCTGATGAAGATTGTGTAATCAATACCACATTGATCTGTTCGCGCGAAAGTAGTGAGAATAATCTTCCGCTAAAGCCTGCCTTACCCACCATGCCACTTCCGGTTAGGTTGATAATGCTGATCTGATCAATAGAAGAAATTCCTTTTATGGGTAAATTAGATGCTTTTACATCACTTTTAATATAGGTGCCTGCAAAATCCGGTTCGAAAGTATTTTTGATCACAATGGGGATTTTCTTCATAAAAGCAGGGATCATCGTTGGCGGATAAATCACTTTTGCACCAAAATAACTCAGTTCCATGGCTTCAGTATAGCTCAGCTCTGGCAAAGAGAAAGCTTTTTTAACGATCCTCGGATCAGCGGTCATCATACCGTTCACATCCGTCCAGATTTCTATTTCGGCTGCATTTAAGGCTGCACCCCATACCGCTGCAGTATAATCAGAGCCACCACGGCCTAAAGTCGTTACCCTTCCTGCTGCATTGCTCGCTATAAAACCAGTAACAAAAAGTACCTTATCCTTATTTTCCTGGTAAAAATTGTTGATCAGCATTTCAGTCAACTCGGTATCAACTTTGGCCTGACCGAAGTTGCTATCGGTTTTAATCAGTTCCGACCCGTTTACATAAAGCGCGCCTCCAAAAGTTTGCGAAGCAATGTGGCTGATCATAAAAGTAGAACAACGTTCGCCATAGCTTAAAATCTGATCCTTGGTCTGTAAGCTAAGCTCACGCAGGTTGGTCACTGCCTGTAGCAGATCTTCCAGTTCGTTAAAAAAGATTTTTAAGCGCGTAAACACAGGGTTTTGTGCTGCTGCAGGTAAAAGCGAACGGATTACCGCAAAGTGTTTGGCCTCAATTTCTTTTAAATGGGCATCATAATCTTCACCACGCTCAGCCATTTCGGCCATATCGGTAAGCAGATTGGTTACACCACTCATTGCCGATAATACAACTACCAGGCTATTCTTCTGTTTTTCTTCGCCAACCAGGCGCAAGAGGGTTTTAATGTTCTCGGCCGAACCTACGGATGTGCCGCCGAATTTGAGTACTTTCATTAGTTTATATTGGGTTTAACTGTTTGTTGCCGCACCGATCTGTGTTTTAAAATGCTCGTCTGTACAGGTTTCATTCAGCATGGTTTAAAAAAAAAGCGTCCCGACTTTCATCGGGACGCTCTCTGTGTTTTATGTTTTTTCAATTTACAACAAATTAGCCCCGCTGGTTTATACCGGTGGTAATAATA